>JAEEGL010411082.1_pt1 | contig 36111 bp, 35 predicted proteins | sample 9134231 | NCBI WGS metagenome assembly JAEEGL01 (sample SAMN16246548, study PRJNA631951) | gut metagenome | biome: gut microbiome; feature: rumen; material: fiber-attached | host: Bos | place: Iran: Karaj | collected 2018-10
GTGTATTCATCGCAATGAAAGGGGCGCAGGGGAGTGAGGAGCTTGAAGAAGCTCTGCGCGCTGTTTCTCTGCTCGGCGCAGAAGTCTGCGAAGACAGAAAGATAAGCCTGACAGACGGCGAGCGCCATCTTGCAGTAATAAAAAAGATTTCCGCGACACCCGCTGTCTATCCCAGAGCAAGCGCAAAAATCAAAAAATCTCCGCTGTAATAAGAAGTATCCGCCCCGCGTATTTCACCGCAAGCCCGAAAATCACGCATTTAATGCCGGTTCGTTCCGCTCGCAAAGTGACTTTTGTATTTATTGTATATAATATAATTCCTGAATATTATGCCTACAGCCGCTCAGAGAGCGGTTTTTTTCATTTGCACAGCGGTTCCTGCTGTATGCTGTGATAAAAAAACGGGTAAAATGTCCGTCATAACAGAGTCAGATGTTTCACGTGGAACATTTATCGGATTTATTTAAAAAATTTTTTTCGCATATATTCAATGCGATTAAAAAAACAGCTACGAAATAGAGGATTTTTGCCTTAATTCAGGCTCTGCGTGCAGAAATCACGGCTTTTTTTCAGTTGCTTATTTTATTTACGCGTGATATAATCCATTCATATTTATAAAATGGGAGCTGAAACAATGGCTAAATCCGTTGCAATTGTAAACCAGAAGGGCGGGGTAGGCAAAACGACCACCGCCGTGAATCTTGCCGCCGCGCTCGGAAACAGAGGATATAAAATCCTGCTCGGCGATATTGACCCGCAGGGCAATTCAACCAGCGGTTTCGGGGTAAACAAGAAAGATGTCAACTACACATCCTACGACATGATTGTCGGCAACTGTCAGGCTAAGGACTGCATAGTTGAGACCGCGTTCAAAAATGTGAGCATTATTCCTTCCGGCATGGACCTTGCCGGCGCGGAGCTTGAGCTTGCAGATTTTGAAAAAAGGGAGAGCCGCCTTAAAAACGCTCTCGCGTTTGTTAACGGCGACTATGATTTCATTATTCTTGACTGCCCTCCGTCACTCGGTCTCATAACTCTCAACTGTCTTTGCGCCGCGGACACACTGATTGTGCCGATTCAGTGCGAGTTCTACGCACTTGAAGGTCTGTCACAGCTTATCGGCACGGTAAGAACGGTCAAGCGCCTGTATAATCCTTACCTTGAGATTGAGGGCGTTCTGCTGACTATGTATGATGGCAGACTCAACCTTACACAACAGGTTGTGGATGAGGTCAAAAAATGCTTTCCCAAAAAGGTTTATGCCTCGGCAATTCCGCGCAACGTGCGCCTTTCCGAAGCGCCGGGTTTCGGCATGCCCGTAATGTATTATGACAAATCATCCAAAGGAGCCGAAGCATACGACCGGCTCGCCGCGGAATTCCTGAAAGCAAACGGAAAGAGGGGGTAAATTAAATGGCAGAGAAAAAAAAGGGCGGTCTGGGCAAAGGGCTCAGCTCACTTCTTATGGATAACGCACCCGAGGACGGCAACGGTGCCTCCTCTGTAATGCTCAGGCTCACCGATATAGAACCAAACAAGGAGCAGGCAAGAAAGAACTTTGATGATGACGCTCTCTCCGAGCTTGCGGATTCAATCTCACAGCACGGCGTGCTTCAGCCGCTGCTTGTAAGGCCGCTCATTGGCGGCGGATATCAGCTCATAGCAGGGGAGAGGCGCTGGCGCGCTTCGAGACTTGCGGGGCTCACGGAAGTACCGGTGATAATAAAAACTCTCTCAGATGAGGAAGCGGCGGTAATCTCGCTTATAGAAAATCTGCAGAGAGAGGACCTTGACCCCGTTGAGGAGGCAAAAGGCTACCACAAGCTTATAACAGACTACGGTCTCACCCAGGAGGAAGCCGCTGTCAAGGTCGGCAAATCACGCCCGGCTGTTGCAAATTCACTCAGAATACTCAAACTGCCCGACGAGGTGCTGGCCCTTATTTCTCAGGGTTCCCTTTCCGCCGGCCACGCAAAGGCTCTTGCCGGCATTGAGGACCTTAAAACCCTTACCGCGCTTGCAAAGACCGTTGCCGAAAAAGGTCTGTCGGTAAGAGAGACCGAGCGTCTTGTCAAGGCGGCGGGCAAGGTTAAGAAACCCGCGGAAAAGAAACGCACGGGCAGAGATACATATTTTGATGAGGTGGAGCTCGCCCTGCACAATTCCCTCGGCAGAAAGGCCAGGGTTGTCACCGCGGGAAAAAAGGAAAGCGGCACACTCGAAATTGATTTTTTCAGCAAAGACGACCTTGCGGATATAGTTAAAGCTCTTTCATCATTGGAATAAGGGGTTTGATATGAACAGAAAAACAGCCACGGTGCTGATTATTTGCCTTCTTCTGGTTGCGGTAAGCGTTCTCGGCTTCACTCTGGCAAAAACCCTGCGCTCTCAGGTCCCCGTGCTCGGCGATTACTCGCCGGGCTCATATAACGATGAAGAGGAAACCGAGCCCGAAACAAAAAAGATAAAGGTGGATTATCAGCGTCTCGCCTATGACCTTACTCAAAGTCAGGGGAAGGAGATAACTCACCTCATGCTCGAGAGAGCGGGTGCTCTGACCTCATCGCTTTTAAAAGAGGAGCTTGACGCCGGCACTCTCTCGCAGGAGCGCTTCAGGGAGATAACCGGCTACACGCTCAACGCCTTCACTGACAAATACGGCACAATGAAAAGCCGCGATATGGGCGACAACGGCACCGATTCCTTTACTCTCGGTTTTACCGGCGACATAAATTTCACCGAAACGGGCTATGTTATGACCCACGCCTATAATATGCCAAACCGCGTGCTTGACTGCATTGACGAAACGTTTCAGAGTGAGATGCGCTCGGCAGACATAATGCTTATTAACAACGAGTTTCCCTACACAGACAGAGGTTCACGCCAGGTTGATAAAAAATATACCTTCAGGGCAAAACCGGAGAATGTGAAATATCTCAATGAATTGGGAGTGGACATTGTTTCCCTGGCCAACAACCATACATACGACTACGGCTACGAGAGCTTTGTGGACACCCTGAGCACCCTGCGTGACGCGGGCATTACCTATGTGGGGGCGGGTATGACGGCGAGCGAGGCAAACGCGCCCGTCACAATGCTGATGAACGGATACAAGATAGCCTATATTGCCTGCTCGGGAGTTGAGGACCCGATCAAAACCCCTGTTGCGACCGAAACATCCTGCGGCATAATGGGCTCATATGATAACGGCGAGGCCGCGCGCGAAGCGGTGGAAAAAGCGAAAGCCGAAAGCGATTATGTTATCGTTTTCCCGCACTGGGGCTTTGAAAACACCACTCAGCTTACCTCGGCTCAGATTTCCAACTCCCGCAAGTGGATTGACGCGGGCGCTCACGCGGTTATAGGCTGCCACGCCCATATACTTCAGGGCATGGATTATTACAAGGGCGCTCCCGTAGCCTACGGACTCGGCAACTTCTGGTTCAACACAAGAGATGTTTACACAGTGCTTTACAAGCTGATTATAAGCCCCTCCGGCATTGAGGTTAAGCTCGTGCCCGGCAGGCAGGCGCACAGCGAAACATTTTACCTGGACAGCGAAAGCGAACGCAGGTCGCTTTACAATAAAATCATTTCCTGGTCACCAAATAACAATGTCGCCATTTCCGACGACGGAACAGTTACGGAGAAAAAATATGACGGATAAGCTCTACTATGACGACGCTTATATAAAATCCTTCAGCGCACAGGTGCTCTCCTGCACCGAAAACGGCGGAAAATACGAAACCGTGCTCAGCCGTACCGCTTTTTTCCCCGAGGGGGGAGGTCAGCCGGGCGACAGGGGCACAATCGGCTCCGCCCGGGTGCTGGACACGGTGATAAAAGACGGAGAGATTGTTCATATCTGCTCCTCACCGGTAAACGGGGAGTGCAGCTGCACGCTTGACTGGGGCTTCAGATTTTCCAATATGCAGCAGCACAGCGGCGAGCATATTTTTTCCGGCATACTCCACTCGCTCACCGGCTTTGACAATGTGGGCTTCCACATGAGTGAAAACGAAGTCACAGTGGATTTCAGCGGCCCCGTGACAAGTGAAACCCTGCTTGAGGCAGAAAGAAAAACAAATGAAATCATTTATAATAATGCCGCGATAACCTGCTTCTGTCCGCCCGAAAATGAGATTTCAGACTATGACTACCGCAGCAAAAAAGAGGTTGATGGTGCTCTGCGCCTTGTAAAGATTGACGGCGCCGACCTTTGCGCCTGCTGCGGCACCCATGTTGCCCGCGCGGGCGAGGTGGGGATGGTAAAGGTAATCACAAGCGAAAACTACAAGGGCGGAGTGCGCATCGTGCTCAAAATCGGCTCTTTTGCCCTTGAGGACTATATTGAGAAAAATAATTCCGTTTTGGAAATATCCGCCTCTCTTTGCGCAAAATACGGCGAAGTTGCCGGGGCTGTTGAAAAGCTCAAAGAAAAACAGAATGAGCTGCGCATTGAGCTCAGCGATGCAAAAAAAGAAATAGTCTCTCTTCTTGCCCGCGACTACAATGAAACCGCGCCATTTGTTATAGACGGCAGGGGAGACGCGGATTTCGCAAGAATGCTCGCGGATGCCGGAACGGCAAAAGTAAAAACCGCCTTTGCGTTTTCGGGGGACGACAAAAACGGATACAAATACGCCGCCGCTTCAAGAAGCGAAGACGTGCGCGAAACGGGCAAGGCTCTTAACGCCGCGCTGCGAGGCAGGGGAGGAGGCAAACCCGAAATGATAATGGGCAGCGTGAGCGCGTCAAAAGAAGAAATCATCCTTTATCTTTCATCCCTTAAACCAAACACCTAAAATAATTGAATTTTTCTCTTGATATCCGTTAAAATATATTATATAATATGATATAGTCTATTTTGCGTCAAAACTTTTCTTTGATCATGTGGCGTGTGGGTCCTGTGCGACAGGACACTGTGAACCATGTCAGGCGGGAGACCGAGCAGCATTAAGCGGACAGTCGTGTGCGCCACAGTTTGCCTGCCGCCATATGACCAAGGAAAAGTTTTTTTGAAATAAGCTCATAAAGATAAAGAGGTGAGAAAATGTACCTGGCGCTTTACAGAAAATGGAGACCCTCCACCTTTGACGAGGTTTACGGTCAGCCGCATATAACCGAAACTCTCAAAAAAGAAGTAGCGTCCGGCAAGATTTCTCACGCTTATCTTTTCACCGGCTCAAGAGGCACCGGCAAAACCTCCTGCGCCAAGATTCTTGCCAAGGCGGTAAACTGCCCCAACGCTGTTGACGGCAACCCCTGCAACGAGTGCGAAATATGCAGAGGCATAGATAACGGCTCGCTGACGGATGTTGTGGAAATGGACGCGGCGAGCAACAACGGTGTTGAAGAAATCCGTACTCTGCGCGACGAAATAGTATATGCACCCACAGTCGCGAAATACAGAGTATATATAATAGACGAAGTGCATATGCTCTCCTCAAGCGCGTTCAACGCCTTTCTCAAGACTCTTGAGGAGCCGCCCGAGCACGCGATATTCATTCTTGCTACCACAGATGTCCACAAGGTGCTCCCCACCATTCTCTCAAGATGCCAGCGTTTTGATTTCAGGCGTGTTTCCGCGTCGGATATTATAAAACGCCTTAAATATGTGGCAGAAAAAGAAAATGTAACGCTCACCGATGACGCCGCCAACCTTATTGCCGGTGTCGCTGACGGCGGTATGAGAGACGCGCTCTCCCTGCTTGACCGCTGCTTCGCAATATCCGATAACATAGACTCCGGCGTAGTCAGCTCAGCCGCGGGAGTTACAAGCAACGAAAACCTTTTCAGATTTTCGGGTTTCATTGCAGGCGGCGATTTCAAATCCGCCCTTCTGCTTGTTTCGGAGCTTTACTCGGGCTACTGTGATATTTCGGTGCTTGCCAACCGTCTGCTTGACCATTTCCGCAACATAATGGTGGCAAAATCCGTAAACAACTGCAGCGACCTTATAATCTGCTCCGAAGAGGAGCTCACGGCATATAAAAACAGAGCAAAAGAAATATCAATGAGCAAAATTCTCGAATGTATCGAGATTCTTTCACAATTCAATTACTCTGTCAGGGAAGCGTCAAACAAACGCATCCTGCTTGAAACCGCAATTATTAAAATGTGCGGAGTTAAAGACACAGCCGCTTACGCGGCGGCACCTGCCGAATCGCAGGAAAAACAGACATTTCAGATAAAACCTGAGGCAAAACCCGCGCCTGTCCCCGACTCGCAGCCCGCCAAAGAGCAAACCGGGCCGCGCACCGCTCCCTCACAGGATGCCGGTAATGCGCCCGCCGCCGAGGCTCAGGCTCCCGCACCCGCCGAAAGCTCTCTCTCCGATGAAGCCTCTTACCCCGACGGTCCGTTTTCGCTCTGGCCCGAAATAAAAGAGCAGCTTAAAAAATACGATATGGCTCTGTTTGCCGTTTTGTCTTCAACAGACGCTATAATCAAAAACGGCAAGATAGTAATATTCACAAATAACCCCGGTCTTAAAGAATATATCCTCAAAAACAACTATGCCTCCGCTCTCAAAAACGCAATCACCGACATAACCGGCAGAGAGATGAAAGCCGCCATTTCGGTAACCGGAGGCGAGCAGAAGACCGAAGAGAAACCGCAGGAAAACACAGACAGCAGCCCGCTGAGCAATCTCCTCAGCAAAATCAAAGAGTTCAACGAGTAAGGAGTTAACAAAATGAAAGCAAGAATACCCGGCGCAAACCAGGGCGGCCAGGCCAACATGATGAAAAGAATACAGGAAATGCAGGAGAATATGGAGAGAATCCAGAAAGAAGTTGAAGAAACAGAGTTCACTTCTTCTGCAGGCGGCGGAGCTGTTGAAGTAACCGTTACGGGAGCTCATCAGGTCACGGCAATCAAGCTTGAGCCCGAAATAGTTGACCCCGAAGATATAGAAATGCTTGAGGATCTTATTATTTCCGCCTGCAACGAAAGCATCCGCAAGGCAAATGAAGCTATGGAAAAAGGTATGGAGGAGGCCAAAGGCGGTCTTTCCATACCCGGTCTGCTTTAATGCCGGGCTTTGCTCCGTCTCTTGAAATACTCATAGATAAGCTTGCCTCTCTGCCCTCAATAGGCAGAAAAAGCGCTCAGAGGCTCGCCTTTCATTTTATGTCTATGAGTGATGCGGAAGCGGAGTCTTTCTCTCAGGCAATCGAAAATGCCCGCAAAAAAGTTAAAAGATGCACTGTATGCTGCAATTTCTCGGATGATGACATCTGCCCGATATGCTCATCAAAGGAGCGTGACCGCTCGGTAATCTGCGTGGTTGAAGACCCGCGCGATGTGCTCGCCTTTGAAAGGACACACGAATATCCCGGTCTTTATCACGTGCTTCACGGTGTTATCTCCCCGATGAATGATATAAACCCCGAAGATATCTGCATAAAAGAGCTTATTGCCCGCCTTTCGGGCGACGAAGTCAAAGAAGTGATAATGGCAACAAACCCCACAGTTGAGGGCGAGGCCACTTCTATGTATATCTCAAAGCTCATAAAACCTCTGGGTGTCAAGGTAAGCCGTCTCGCTTACGGAGTGCCCGTGGGAGCTGACCTTGAATATGCCGACGAATTTACTCTTATAAGGGCAATGGAAGGCAGAAAAGACCTCTGATTTCAGTACCGGTGTTTTCAACATTTTTTTCACCTTCTCTTCACCCTCATTCACGGTTTTCACACCACCTTTTGCTGTTCACTTTTTTAACATTTTACTCACGGTCCGGATGTTAAAAATTCAGCCCCTTTTTTTCAGGTTTTTCAAGCATTTTCAGAGTTGTACCACATTTTCACGCCCCCTACTACTACTACTGAATAATGTATAAGAATACACATAATTACCGACGGATAAACTGCAGTTACCCCTGTATCCGCCGAAAATACTGGAGGAAGCATTTATGAAGTTCATCTGCAATACTTATGATTTATCTGAGGCCTGTCAGATAGTTCAGAGAGCCGCGTCCGCAAAGACAGCTCTTCCGTCTGTTGAAGGTATCTTGCTCACAGCGGAAAACAGCAAACTTACTCTGACCGGTTATGATCTTGAAATGGGTATTATAACTGAGATTCCCTGCTCTTCATCCGAAGACGGCAGTATAGTTATCAACGCCCATATGCTCAGTGAGACTTTAAGAAAGCTTCCCGCGGAAAAAGTTACCGTGGATGCCGATGCCAGGCAGATAGCCACCATAGAAAGCGGAGAGTTCAAGACCACAATAATCGGAATGAACGCGGAGGATTATCCTGAGCTTCCTTCCGTTACCAGGGGTTATGATGTGGAGATAAGCCAGAAGATACTCAAGGATATGATCCGCAAGACTATTTTCTCCGCAGCGGTAAAAGACAGCAAAGTTGTTCACACGGGTGTGAAGTTTGAAATAGAAACGGGTCACATACGCCTTGTCGCAGTGGACGGCGTACGTCTCGCAATAAGAAATGAAAATATAGATTATTCCGGCGAGGAGCTCACCTTTGTTGTGCCGGCAAAAACTCTTTCCGAAGTAGTGAAGCTTCTCGGCGATGAGGATGAAAAAATAAAGCTTTCCGTGGGCACAAGGCACATTACATTCTCAATCGGAGCTTATTACATTATTTCGAGGCTTCTTGACGGTGAATTTCTTAACTACAAGTCAGCCATTCCCTCGGCGGCAAAGACCATAGCCAAGGTTGAAACGGCAAAGTTTCTTGACAGTATAGACAGAACATCGCTTATTATCACCGACAGAATCAAGAGCCCCATCAAGTGTGTTTTTGCAGATGACAGCATAGTAATGTCAAGTAACGCGTCAATAGGCGCTTCAAACGACAAGATTTCAGCCGAAATCACCGGCGAGGATATTACTGTCGGTTTTAATAATAAATATATGATTGACGCGCTCAGAGTATGCGACACCGATGAAATAAAAATCATGCTCAACAGCCCGGTTGCTCCCATACTTGTAGTGCCGGTAGAGGGCGATGAATTTATTTTCCTTATTCTCCCCGTGAGGCTGAAGAATGAAAATTAAAGTCAGAGTTGCCGAAAAGCAGGAAATACATAAAAAGATAAATACCGAATTTGTAAAGCTTGACGCTTTTCTGAAGCTCAATGACGCTGTGCAGACCGGAGGCCACGCAAAGCTCGTGATTCAGGGCGGAGAGGTTAAGGTAAACGGAGAAACCTGCCTGCTCAGGGGCAAAAAAATAAGAAAAGGCGACAGAGTCGAATTCGAAAGAAAAATCTATATAGCAGAATAATAAAAGAGAGGAATGGTGATATAAATGATAATATTGAACCATTCCTCTTTTAATTTCAGAAATATTGAAAAGTGCAGCATTGAGCCGCACACCGAGATGAATATAATCTACGGCGAAAACGGTCAGGGCAAAACAAACCTTATTGAAAGCATCTGGATGATGACGGGTTTTTACTCTTTCCGCGCGAGAAAAAACATTCAGCTGATAAGACAGGGCAACGAGCAGGCAAAAATACAAACGGAGTTTTATTCATCCGGCAGAAACCAGAGAGCTGAGCTCATAATCGGAAACAAAAAGGAGCTGACTCTCAACGAAGTGAAAGAGGAGAGCCCGAGAGCGATGATGGGCACATTTCCCGTGGTTGTTTTTTCACCGTCAACTCTCGGAATTGTCAGAGACGGCCCGGCTGAAAGAAGAAAAATGCTCGACATAGGCATAAGTCAGATTAAGCCGAATTATGCCGTGCTTATGAGCAAATATCTGAGAGTGGTTGATCAGAGAAATGTGCTTTTGAAAAAATTCGGGGAAAAAAGCGCCCGGATGGAGGATTATTTCGCTCCCTGGAATGAAGAGCTTGCCTCTCTCGGAGCAAAAATAATAAAATACCGGCTTGATTACACGGAAAAGCTGTATGAATACGCCTCGGATATTTATTCCGGAATAAGCTCGGGCAGGGAGAGTTTCACATTTTATTACAGTTTTTCAAGAGATAATAACGACGAAAACGAAATAAAGGACAGGCTTGTAAAAGAGATTGAAAAGAGCTTTGAGAGTGATATAAAGAGAAGCTATACGGGAGCCGGACCGCACGCACACGACCTGATACTCAGCCTTGACGGCAGAGACGCGAGGATGTACGCCTCACAGGGTCAGCAGCGCTCGTGCGCCCTCGCTCTGAAGCTCAGCGAAGCGCAGATAACCGAAAATGTAACGGGCGAAAGCCCCGCGGTGCTGCTTGATGATGTTATGAGCGAGCTCGATGAAGGCAGGCAGAAATTCATATTGAATTTTCTTGATAAAAGGCAGGTATTCATCACCTGCTGTGAGCCGTCAACTTTACTCAGAAAAGAGAGAGGCAAAGTTTTTGAAGTAAAAAACGGCGAAGTAAAAGAGCTGTAAGAAAGGACGGATATTATGAGTTTTTCATTCTTTTTCAAAATGCTGACGGTGATAATTATGTCACTGACAACTGTTTTTTCATCCTCGTCACAGGTAAAAATGATAGGCCACAGAGGTCACAGCATGCCCTACCCCGAGAATACCGCCATGGCGTTTGAGCAGGCGGCAAAGCACGGATTTGCCGGGGCAGAAACAGATGTGAGAGTGACAAGTGACGGAGTTTATGTCACAAACCATAACAGCAGCGTGGTGCTTAAGGACGGCACAGAGCTTGAAATTGCCGAAAACACATATAAAGAGCTCACGGCTCAGCCTCTCAAAACGAGCAAAACCGCAAAGGATGTCTATCTCTGCACATTCAAAGAGTATCTCGAAATTATGCGCGATAATGATATGATATGCTTTATCGAGCTTAAGGGCGAATTTGATGACGGGCAGATAAATGAGATATTCACAATGGCGGGTGAAGTTTACAATCTTGAAAAATGTATACTGCAGTCATTTGAGTTTGATAATCTTGTGAAGGCTCACGAGCAGTTTCCCGATTTGCGCATTATGCTTACATACGACGAAACGGACAAGAGCTATGTGAAATGCTTTGAATACGGTTTTTCAATCGACGCTTCTTATACGGTTGTTGACGAAGAGATGGTTGAAGCCTTCCACTCAAGAGGGCTTGAGGTTGCGGCCTACACAGCCAACGAATTCTTTGTGCTCAGCTATCTCAAGGCGCTTGGAGTGGATTATGTTGAATCCGACCTGCTCGGAGGGGCGTTTGCCTGATGTATCTGCATATAGGTCTTGATAAAATAATAACCTACGATGAAATAATCGGTATTTTTGACCTTGATACAACAACGGTTGAAAAAAACACAAGGGAGTCGCTTGCCAACGCGGAAAAAGCGGGGATAGTTGAAAATGTCTGCAACGACCTGCCCAAGTCCTTTGTTGTATGCGAAAAAAACGGAAAAAGAAAAATATATATCACTCAGCTTTCCGCCCAGACCCTCGCAAAGAGAATAGAAACGCCGCTTTCACAGAAACAGCTGTGATATACATTTGTTAAATAAAAGCGGTTATATAACAGAATAAATAATAATCCGTCCCGCGGCATTACTGCAGCGGGACGGAAATTTTTACTTTGCTTATTTATTTTGAGTTTGTTTCATTTTCAATCAGGGCGTTGATGTCATTTTTGCCTCTGTGCCTGTACGGGAAAAAGCGGAGCACCGCAAACATTATAAAGCCGCCCACAAAGTTCATAACTATATCGCACATTGTGTCCATAAGCGGAAATCTCTGTGCGAAAAGCTCCATATCGGAGAAGGGGAACATGCAGAATATATTCTCGATTTTTCCGCCGGCTTCCGCAAGGGCGTTCTGCAGATTCCAGTGCTGAGCGTCGCCGCCGAAAAACTGGTCATATACAAACTCAAACAGCTCCCAGCCGCTCGCGAGCACAAAGCCGAAGCCGAGCGAGCAGAGCGAGGCAATCTGCGCGGGGCAGGTCTTTTTGATTTTGAGCTGGGTGGCGCAGACATATTCGTAGCCGATATATACGCCTTCGGCAGTGCCGGTCGCGTGCAGAATTTTATCAAACATCGGCAGCGAATAATAAAGGTTCAGATAAGCGCCGCCGAATGAGCCGAGGAGAAAGCCGAGCGCGGTGATATTCTGAAAGCGCGGGGAAAACAGACGAAGCTTGCTGTTTTTCGGGAAAAACTGGATTATCTCATAGGCAAACATACCCACGAGGTTGGCCGCAATCTGAATGGGGGGGTTGCTTCCGCTGTAATCCTTGCCGTTTATGATGGTATCAATAAGGGCGTAAATCATAAGCCCCCTGAGAATCCACCAGTAAACCAGCTCGCTTTTTTTAACATTTTTGAATATGCGTGAAAAGTAGTCTTTGAAGTAGTTTATCATTTTATTTCTCCTTAAAGGATTAGTTGCTGTAATACCTCTTCAGCTTTTCAACCTCCTGCGCGGTGAGCGCCTTACCGGCAATGATAAGGTCGTCCATACGGAAAGTCAAACCGCGGCTGCGGTTAAAATTCATATAAATATCATCGCCTGCCGCGAAAATACCGCCGCCCGCGAGAGAGTCCGCATACTCCCTGCCGATAATGTCGGTGTGAGCGAGGGCAAAATTGAGATAACACTTTGTTTCGCCTGTATCTGTGTCAAAGGTAAGCGTGATATGCACAGGGCCGCTGAAGCCGTCCGCTCCGAAGGCGGTTACGGTGTCCGTATCATCGCTTCCGCTGCCGTATTGCACTTTTACGGAGTGGTTTCTCAGGATTACGCTGAAGCCTTTTTCCTGATGCCTGCCGTGCTCCGGGCTCTTTGTGCCCATTACGCAGATATCATCACAGATGTCTTTATCCACAAGCAGCCAGAAAGCGAGCGAAAAGCTGCCGCCGAGAGGAGCGTTTTCGATAATTATGCCTCCGGTCGCTCCGAATTCGGCAATGCTACCCTCCACACCGTTTGTGTAAAACTTCACGTGGCCGTTTTCGGCAGGGGAGCAGTTTCCGCTCTCATCGGTAAGGCTGTTTTCAAAGCCCATACGCAGCTTAATGCTGCTGCCGAAGAGCTCACCGAGACCTCCGGGAGCGTCAAACGGTATATGCGGCACCTGCTCAATAACGGGAGCGGGCGGGGGAGTGATATACTCCTTTTTATAATCTTCAAACACTCCGGCGGGCACCTGAGAGGTATAGCCTCCGGGGGTGTATCTGGGTATATCGAGCCCGAAAGCGTAGAGCACAAGGGCGGAAATATCCTTTGTAACCGCATATGGGATGGTTTCTCCGGTAACACCTCTGCCGGATATGCCGAAGAATATTTTTTTCTCTGTGTCGTGCCAGCCTCCGTGACCGCGTATGTAGCCGCCGTGGTCGGCAAGGCAGATAAACAGCGTGTCGTCGGCTATGCCGGCGGATACATAGGCGTCATATATTTTACCTACAAGAGAGTCGATTTTTTCAATGCAGTCAAGGTGACCCTGTTCACCGTAGCCGCAGCTGTGGCCCGCGCCGTCAACATCGTCAAGCTGAACAAAGAGGAAGTCCGGCTTTTTTGCAACGCAGCGCGTGATTTTCTCTGTGAGAGCGGTGTCATCATCCGCCGTTTCCTTGATTACGCCTATGCCGTCCTCAACTATGCCGATGTTTATCGGGTTCCAGTTTACTATTGAGGCGAGCAACGCCTCCGGGTAAGCATCGCGTATTCTTCTGAAAACCGAGGGAAAGCGGTCATTATTATAGGGATGAACGCAGATGTAGCCGTTTGTAAGATTGTGAACAGCGGGGTCAACGCCTATGAGCATGCCTCCCCAGTTTTCCGCGCTGATGGTGGGGTCCATGCTGTAGGCCTCATAGGTCACGGCGCCGTTTGCGAATATACGGTCCATACAGGGGGTGTTTGCTTCTTTGTTGAAATTGCCCATACCGTCAATTCCGATAACCGCTGTATGAGAAAATCTTTTCATTGTTTCACCGCCTTTTTTCTGACAAAGTAAATATTAACAGAAAACGGCTTTGCAGTCAAGAAAATCGGCTTTTCTTAACTTATATGTAACATTTGAAAGATTAACGGGAATCGGGTTTTTCCGTGAAACGCTTTCTCCCCGAGGGGAAGGTTTTATGCACCGCATATCTTTTTTGCGGGCGGATAATATCCGCCCCTACGGGTTGTCTGTCATTCCTGGCCTGCCGGGGAATCTGAAAACCCTGTTTATCATGCCCTTTCGCTCACTTTGCACACTCAGGATGACAGAATAATTCAGAAAAGAAAAAACAACGCAATTTGCGAGCGAAGACAGTATCGGGATACGGCAAAGGACGGAAAGAGCCGAAAACAGACAAAAAATATATTCCGAAAATTTCACTTAATCAAAGCTGAAAAAAGAAGTACGAGTTTAAAACCCGTACTTCATAATTACTCTTTGTCTGTTTGTTTTTCGCCTTTTATGCGACAAGCTAAGATTGCATTAACTCAGAGGCAGCGCGGGAGGTCGGAAGCAGAAAAGGATGAAAACAACGCAATTTGCGAGCGAAGACAGTATCGAGATACGGCGAGCGAGCAAAGGCGTTGAGAAAAGACAAAAACAACTATTCCTTATTTTAGTTAAATATAAGCAAAAAACAGGACTGCGAGTGTATAATTCGCAGTCCATTAAACTATATTGTCTTTTCGTTTTTCGCCTTTTATGCGACGACCGGTCAAATCATAGAGGGAGTCCACGAAGCATAAGGCTCTATTCCGAAAATCTTCGCTACCGTCGGTGCCACATTCGCAAGCCCGTAATTGCCGTCCTTTATCTTGTATTCGTTCTTTGAAACAATAATAAACGGAACGGGGTTGAGCGAGTGGGCTGTTCTTACCTGAAGCTCACCCTTTTTGTTTTTCTCGAGCATTTCGTCGGCGTTGCCGTGGTCGGCGGTCACAAGCACGGTGTAGCCTGTTTCTTCCGCAGCCTTGAGAGCTCTGGCGATGCCGAGGTCAACGCTTTCAACCGCGGTGATTGTGGCGTCGAGCGAGCCGGTGTGGCCTACCATATCGCCGTTGGGGTAGTTGCAGCGTATGAAATCATATTTGCCGCTCTTCATAGCCTCGATGATTGCGTCTGTTACTTCTGCACTCTTCATCCAGGGTCTTTCGTCAAACGAAACCTTGTCGGAGGGGATTTCCATAAAGGTTTCAAGCTCTTCGCTGAATTTCTCTGTTCTGTTGCCGTTCCAGAAATAGGTCACGTGGCCGTATTTCTGAGTTTCCGACACGGCAAACTGAGTCATACCGTGAGAAACGAGAAGCTCCGAGAGAGTCTCCCTGATTTCGGGAGGAGCAACAAGGAATCTTTCGGGGATTTTAAGGTCGCCGTCATACTGAAGCATACCGGCGTAAACCACATCGGGTTTTTTGCCCCTGTCAAAGTAAGTGAACTCGTCATAATCGAAAGCCATTGAAATTTCAAGCGCTCTGTCGCCTCTGAAATTGAAGAGAATCACGCTGTCGCCGTCTTCAATTCTGCCCACGGGCTCGCCGCCGGCCGCAATAACGAAGGGGGGCAGGTCCTGGTCTATGACTCCGGGGTTTTCTTCTCTGTAGGTTTCAATAGCGGTTTTTGCGCTCTCAAACTGTCTGCCGATACCTTTCACGTGGGTATCCCAGCCGAGCTTTACCATATTCCAGTCCGCCTGATAGCGGTCCATGGTGATTTTCATTCTTCCGCCGCCCGATGCGATGTCCGCGCAGAAGGAGCCGTCATTGAGCTTTGCGATTTCCGCTTCGAGAGCGTCAACATAAGTGAGAGCGGAGGTGGCGGGCACATCTCTGCCGTCAAGCAGGATATGAACGTGGACTTTCTTAATGCCGTCCTCCTTCGCCTTGCCGAGCATGGCGATAAGGTGAGAAATGTTGGAGTGAACATTTCCGTCTGAAAGAAGGCCGAGGAAATGGAGAGCGGAGCCTTTTGAAACGCAGTTGCCGGTTATATCCTTCCAGGCGTCGGAGGTGTAAATCTTGCCGGAGGCGATTGACTCATTGACCAGCTTTGCGCCCTGCGAATAAATCTGACCGCAGCCGAGAGCATTGTGGCCGACTTCGCTGTTGCCCATATCGTCATCGGAGGGGAGACCTACCGCGTCACCGTGCGCCTTGAGGCGGGTGTTGGGGCACTCCTTGAGAAGACGGTTGAGAGTGGGGGTATTTGCGAGTGTGACAGCATCGCCGAGCCCTGTTTTGGAGAAACCGACGCCGTCCATAACTATAAGTAAAACTTTTTCAGCCATAAAAATTCTTCCTTTTTATTGTCAGAAGGCTGCCGCAAAAGAGCCTTCGCTCCGGTGCAGCAGCCCGTAAGGTTGATTATTTGCTTGCCGCGTCAACGATAACGGCAAATTTGTCTGCCTTGAGGGAAGCGCCGCCGATGAGACCGCCGTCAACATCATACTGAGCAAGAAGCTCAGCGGCATTGGCGTCGTTCATTGAGCCGCCGTACTGAATCACAAACTTATCGGCGTCTGCCTTGGAGTAAAGGTCTGCGATAAGAGCGCGGATGATTTTGCACACTTCGTTTGCCTGCTCGGGAGTGGCGGTTTCGCCTGTGCCGATTGCCCAAACGGGCTCATAAGCTATAATGATGTTTGCGAGCTCTTCGGCCTTAACGCCTGAAAGAGCAACCTTGGTCTGCTTGCAGACTGTTTCGGAGGTGATGCCGAGCTTTCTTTCTGAAAGAACTTCGCCTACGCAGAGAATAACCTTGAGGCCCGCGTTGAGAGCGGCGCGCACGCGGTCACGTACGGTTTCGTCTGTCTCACCGAAATACTGTCTTCTCTCGGAATGGCCGATGATAACATAGGGAACGCCGGCAGCCTTGAGCATTTCAGCAGAAATCTCACCGGTGAACGCGCCCTTTTCTGCCCAGTGGCAGTTCTCGGCACCGATTCTGATGTTGGAGCCCTGCGCCGCTTCCATAGCGGCGAAAAGGTCGATGTAAGGCACGCAGAGCACTACTTCGCAATCCGCGTTTGCCACGAGGGGTTTCATTTCTTCAATAAGAGCCTTTGCCTGAGCGGGAGTGTTGTTCATTTTCCAGTTGCCTGCGATAACAGGTCTGCGAAGTGATTTATCCATAATTTACCTCCGTAAGATTATTTGTCGTTAACTGCTTCTATGCCGGGAAGAGCTTTGCCCTCAAGGAATTCGAGGGAAGCGCCGCCGCCTGTGGAAATGTGGGTCATCTTGTCGCCGAAGCCAAGCTGGTTGACAGCCGCCGCGGAATCGCCGCCGCCGATGATTGTGACTGCGTCTGACTCTGCGAGAGCCTTTGCCACAGCGAGAGTGCCCTTGTTGAGAACGGGATTCTCAAACACGCCCATGGGGCCGTTCCATACAACGGTCTTTGCGTGCTTGATTTCGAGAGCAAAATTCTCAGCGCTCACGGGGCCGATGTCAAGGCCTTCCATGTCGGCGGGAATCTCTCTTGAGTCAACCACTCTGGTCTCTATGGGAGCATCGATGGGGTCGGGGAAGCCGGGGCCGATGACTGTGTCGATGGGCAGAAGGATTCTTACGCCCTTCTCCTGAGCCTTTTTGAGCATATCTCTGCAGTAGTCAATCTTGGAATCGTCGCAGATTGAAATGCCGATTTCGTAGCCCTTTGCCTTGATGAAGGTGTATGCCATGCCGCCGCCGATAATCAGGGTGTCGGCCTTGTCGAGAAGATTATCGATAACATTGAGCTTATCGGCTACCTTTGCGCCGCCGAGCACGGTGACAAAAGGTCTGGCGGGGTTTTCAACAGCGTTGCCGAGGTACTTGAGCTCTTTGCCCATAAGGTAGCCAACGGCTGCTTCGTCAACATAGTTCGCAACGCCGACTGTGGAGCAGTGAGCTCTGTGAGCGGCGCCGAAGGCGTCATTTACATAGATGTCGCAAAGGCTTGCGAGATCTTTTGAAAACTCTTCGCCGTTTTTGGTTTCTTCGGGACGGAAACGGGTGTTTTCGAGCAGAACAACATCGCCGTCCTTCATTTCGGCAACAGCGGCTCTCGCGTTTTCGCCCACAACGTTGTCGTCGGCAGCGAACACGACCTCTTTGCCGAGCTTCTCGGAAAGTCTTGCTGCAACGGGAGCGAGGGAGAACTTTGCCTCGGGGCCGTTTTTGGGTTTGCCGAGATGGGAGCAGAGGATAACCTTTGCGCCGTCGTCAATCAGTTTCTGAATAGTGGGAAGTGCGCCGTTGATTCTGTTTTCGTCTGTGATGACACCGTCTTTGATGGGAACGTTGAAATCACAGCGGACAAGCACTCTTTTGCCTTTTGCGTTGATGTCGTCAACCGTTTTCTTGTTAAGTAAGCTCATTGGTATCGTCCTTTCGGGTATATTTTTGACGCTTAATATTATAAAGTATAGCGGGGCATAATTCAAGAAAATTTTTATTGACGAAATACACGAAGATAGACTTTACTGTGACAATTTTTTATCTTGACTTTACAACGCGCATTTGGTAATATATTGCAAGGCACAGTGAATTATTAAGCCCCCATAGTTAAACGGATATATCAAAGGCTCCGCCTTTGATGAATGACGGCGCTTCGCGCCTTATTGAATAAGCCTCCTTAGTTAAATGGATATAACAGACCCCTCCTAAGGGTCAGTTGAGGGTTCGATTCCCCCAGGGGGTGCCATGGAAAAGCACGCTTCGGCGTGCTTTTTCAATGAAATCCGTCCTAGGGACGGGTGAAATATTGCTTCACAATATGAAATCGCTTTGCGGTGAAATCCCGCTTCGCGGGGTGATTGTTATTATCCGATTTGAAAAGAGGAATATAAAAAATGAAAGCATCGGAAGCGCGTATACGCAGGGTTGAGCGTTATGAAAATTCTTTTGACAGCATCACGGAGGCAGTCCGCAATCTGTCGCACGCGCTTGACGGGTTTGAGGATATACAGTCCGGAATAGACGCTCTCGAAAAATACTATACGGGCGGTCAATGGCTTAAGGACTTTGAGGCGGACGAGAAAGGGTTGTTTCCGCCGGATATGAAACGGGGCGTGCTCTCGGAGGATGCAGTGAGCGACTTGCTGGATGAAATCAAGAAGCTTAAGGCGCGCTGTAGCAGTTTGGGAGAGAAATAAGCATAATATTGTAAAAACTGCGGGAAATAAAATCCCGCAGTTTTGTTTTTTATCGGCTTTATTTCGTTTGATTTCTTGCGCATTGAGGATGGCTGTAAAGATTCCCCGTTGTGAACCAGTTATATGACCTGCAGCCGCCCGCGCAGATTTTGCCGTGAGGGCAGGCCGCGCATTCGCCCGAGAGCATATCGGGCGTGAATTTCCTGTTATAAGCAAAGGCGTCGGGGTCTGTCCAGATATCAATCAGAGAACGGGCGCGCAGATTTCCCTCGTTGAAGCGGGGGTCGTAAAGCGATTCGCAGCCGCGCACATTGCCTTCGCTGTCAATTCCGAGCGTAGTCAGCCCTGCGCTGCAGCCGCCGAATACCGCGCCGGTCAAAGCTCTTGTAAACGGCTCGTCAGATGTAAAATAGCCTATGTTATCCGCCGCGGCTATATAAAAATGCTGCCTGCCCCTGTGCTTTTTTACAAAATCAATCACAAAACGGGGATCAAAGCTTACATCCACCGCGTTGCGCCCTGCGTTACCCATAGGGGAGCAGGCCTGCAGCTGCCAGGCAAAAATGGGATATTTCAGCAGTGTTTCATAGAATTCCGGGAGCAGGGGAGTGTTGTCCGCGCGAAGGGCGCTGATAACCGAAACGGGAATTCCGCAGCGTGAAAGAGCTTCTATTGTTTCAAAGGCTCTCGCGTAGCTTCCCTTCTGACGGAAGGGGTCGTGAACACGCTCCAGGCCGTCAACCGAAACGGCGACGGACTCTGTGACGCAGTTTTTCAGCGATGCGAGAATATCCGGAGTCATCCTGTAGCCGTTTGTTATAATGCACACTTTGACTCCGCATGAGGTGAGCGCGCGGGTGATTTCCTCCCAGTCGGGGCGCATGAACACCTCGCCGCCGATTAATGAGACGCGTCTGCAGCCGCAACCGGCAAGCTGAGCGGCAACGCTCAGACACTCCTCTGTTGTAAGCTCGTTTTCGCGTGCAACTCCGCCGGAGGAGCCGCAGTAGGCGCAGCGGAAACAGCAGGCGAGCGTAAGCTCCCATACGGCCGAGTCTATGTGATAAGGAAAACTCCGGTATTTTTCAAGCTCAGTCATTCAGCCGTTCCCCGCAGTTTGAGCAGAAATTGCCGCCTTCTGTTTTTGCTCCGCAATTCGGGCAGAATCGCCCCTGCATATCCGAGCTCTGATTCTCGGGATAACCCGCGGTTTCCGGCTGAGAGCGTTTTTTCGCGCAGCCGGCGCAGTAAGATTCTTCTCCGTCCTCAAGGGATTTGCCGCAGTCCGCGCAGAACGGTCCGGGCATATAAACGCCCGCAGGGGAAAAAGACGGATTGTTGAAAAACTCGGGGCCCGCGTACACCGCCTGAGGCGAAGATGCCCTCGGGTCAAAAGCAGGCGGCGCGAAAAACTCCGGACCTGCATAAACGAGCGCAGACATCGGCCCTGCCGGCTTCGCAACCGAAAACACGGCGGGCAGACCGGGCGCGGTTTCACCTGTTTTTATGCTTTGAATTATTTCGGGCAGATGTTTTTCAAGCCCTTTTCTCTCCGAAGGTTCAGCAATGCATTTTTTCGAAAATACCGCAGGGCTGTCCGGGCTGACGGTGTTTTCGAATGCAAGAGTCAGCACGGCGCAGTCGTCACAGGCGATTTCCTCCGGCGAAAAGGCGGAAGAATCCTCAGAGAGCGCAGTTTTTTCGATAAAAGCCCACATTTCATCCGAAAGAGGGTATTCGGCGCGCCCCTGTATGCCGGTTACGGTTTCAATCATTGAGGCAACGCCGTATTCGCGCACGAATTCGTGTTTCACGCGCGACGGGGAGGCGGGCGCAGAATCGGTGTATACGCAGGAGAGAAGCCTGCCGGGTGAGAAGTTTTCAGCTGTGTTCATATTCAGCACTCCGAATTGTTTTTTATCATTATATCACAGCGAATCGGAAAAGTAACTCTTTTCGGAAAAATAAAAGCCGGCAGAGCGGAAGAACTCTGCCGGTAATCTTTTATTTCGAGAAAATATTGGAGAAAAACATCCCGAGTTTGTAAGCCAGATTCAATAATCCGTAACGCACATTATTGAAAAGCTGATACGCCAGCCTCTTTAACTGACCAAGCCCGTCTTCAATTTCAGCGGTATAATAATTCACTCCCGGTCCGGAAAGGTCCGAAACCGCCACGATGTAAGTACTGCCGTTGTATTTGACCTTAAGAGCAGTCACATTGCCGTCTTCATCAGTTTCTGCTACGCCCGTAACCTGAACTTCCGTGCCGTAAGGAAGAATCATATCGGGGCTGTCGGTTGCCGCGCCGTTTTCATTTACAACCGTTGCGCTTTTATAATCGGGTCTTTCAGGCGGCAAAACAAGATCCGCAAAAGCGGGCACGCAGACAGCCGCGCAGATAATAACTGCAAGCAGAACGCTTATGATTTTTTTCATATTGTATCATCCTTTCTTTCGGGTTCTTCTTTTTCTTTATTTCCTGTTTTGTTTTTTCTGCGGATGCGCACAAGAGCAACTGTGCCGATTATGCAGGCGATAACTGCGGCAATAACACAGCACGCGGCAATCAGCAGAGAGTTTCCGCCGGAGAGCATATGCTGCATCGGCGAGGCAACATCGGCAAAAGCCGCCTGGGAGAATATGAGGGCGGTCAGCGCAGAAACGACAAGAGCCGACAGTTTTTTCATAAGACTACCTCCATATCAGAGCAATCACATACCCCGAGGCGTAGGAAACTGCGTTTAGGATAAGCGAGAGCAGAAAAGGATTGAGTTTTTTGTGTACGGGTATTTTAAGATATATAATCCCCTCGGTTATCACAGCCGCTATTTCAAGAGCGTATTCAAGCGGCATTCGCACGCTGTTTCCGCAGAAATAGCCTGTGATGTAAACCGAGCAGACCAGCAGAGGGTTTGTCACGATGTTTGCCAGAGTAACCACGGCAAGCCCCTGCCTGCTTCTCACGCCGAGAGCGAGGGCAGCAAGCCCCTCAATCAGTATCGTCAGCAGAAGGCATATCACCATCTGCCGGGGAAGGTCCGACAGCATACTCATCCCTCCCGTCGTCTGTAATGTTTTTTGCTTTTCTAAGCTCAATCGCCGTAAAGATTATTGACAGAATAATAATTACGGCGGTGATTGCGGCAAGTATCAGCGTGCCGGGCTTCACCTGCTGCCACAGAAAGGCGTCAAGAATAAATCTGAGACTGAGCATTCACCTTCACATCCTTTCTTATTATCAGAGCAAACGCCGCAAGGCACACAACGGTAAACACCGACAGAATTACGCTGTTCACCGCGTAGGATGAGCTGCCGAAGAAGAATATCGGAAGCACACCGAGGGTGAGCGCCGTGGTGGTGTAGCCGAATGAGAGTCCGGGCGCGCTTTTCATAACCGAAACTATCAGCGCGAGCGAAACGGACATCGTCATGCTGAAAAGCATTATTCCCAGAAGGGAAACAAGCATAATCTTATTGCCGAGCAGCACAAACGGCAGGGATGCCGCCGCGCTTATGAGCGCGGTTTTCTTTACTCCGAAGGCGTCGGCCAATATGCCGCCGGCCGCCTTGCCCGTGCCCATCGCCGCGTAGAGAAGCACCGCGTGCAGAGAAGTGGTTTTCCACGCCAGGGGCAGGCAGAAGCCCATATAAGACCTGAGCATAACCACCATGCAGGAGAGCGCGATTACCGCGGCGGCGGGAACATCCTGCCTCGCGTAATCAAAGCCGGAGCAGAGCTGAGCCGCGCTTTTATCCGGCTCTTTGTATTTCTCCGCAATTATGATAAAAGGTATTGCCGTGAGCATAAAGAGAATAACAACGGAGTAAGGCAGCGCCGTTTTGGCAAGCATCGTGCCGGTGATAACGCCGAAAGCCCCGCCCGCAACGAAAATCGCGGAGTGGGAAAGGCGCCCGCGCGAGCTTCTGATGGTAACCTGCGCGCCGCCCACATGAGTCAGGGCGTTGCCCGCGCACAGCAGCACCAGAGCAGGGTACCTGCCCGGCAGTATGCCGAGCCGGAAAGAAGCTGCCGCAAGGCACATCATAATCGTGCCCGTAAGAGCCGCGTTGAAACGCGGAAAACGGTCGTTTATGTAGCCGACAAGGGCCTGAGGCACAAAGGCGAGCACATCATAAGCGAGCGGAAACAGCCAGAGAAACGAGCCCGGCCCCGTCTGCTGCTTTATGCAGAAATAGCAGAGCACTTCCATTGCAAAGTGAATGTAAAAATACATCCAGCCCGAGCCAATGTTTTTGCCCGTGAGGGCGTATCTTATACGGGTAATTGCAATCACCTCGGTTTACCGGTCAATTCACTAATCAGTGAGTAAAAACCGTCAGTCTGTTGCATAAAAAAGAAAACGCCCCGAAAAAGGCGTTTTCCCGATTATATTATTGTTCGGGGATAAAAGCGTCGTGAATTGCCGCAACGGCGGCGTCGGCGTCTTTCTTGTCAATAAGCACGGAAATCTTGATTTCGCTGGTTGAAATCATCTGAATATTTATATCTGCCTCAAACAGAGCTTTGAACATCGTTGCGGCAACGCCGGGGTGGGTTTCCATGCCCGCGCCAACGGCTGAAACCTTGGCAACGTTTTCGCTGTCGCACTCGATTTTGAGAGAGGATATGATTTCGAGATTGCCGAGTACCTCAAGGGCTTTTTCGGCATTGTCGCCGGAAACGGTGAAGGTGATATCCTTGGTGTCGTTTCTGCCGACAGACTGAAGAATTATATCAACATTAATGTTTTCCGCGGCGAGCTTACCGAAAATTTTGTAAGCGATACCGGGCACATTGGGAACACCTATGATTGAGATTCTGGCTACGTTTGTATCTTTTGTAACGCCTCTGACAAGCATTTTTTCCATTTTAACACTCTCCTTAACTAACGTGCCGGGGGTATTTGTCAGGCTTGACAGCACCTCTACCGTCACATCGTATTTCTTTGCCATTTCAACGCTGCGGTTGTTGAGGACCTGAGCGCCGAGGGTGGCAAGCTCAAGCATTTCATCATAAGTGATTTCGCTGAGCTTGACCGCGTTTTTGACCTTGCGCGGATCGGCGGTATATACGCCTTCAACGTCGGTGAATATCTGGCAGCGGTCAGCGTGCATTGCGGCCGCTATTGCCACGGCGCTTGTATCTGAGCCGCCTCTGCCGAGCGTGGTTATATCGTCATATTTGTTCAGGCCCTGGAAGCCGGCGACAATAACGATGTTTTTGCGTGAAATCTCCATTTTGATGCGCTCGGCGCTGACCTTCTTTATGCGCGCGGCGCCGTAAACGGAGTTGGTGGAGAAACCTGCCTGCCAGCCGAGAAGCGAGCATACGGGGAAGCCGAGCTTCTCTATGGCAATGGCAAGCAGAGCTATTGAAATCTGCTCGCCTGCGGAAAGAAGCTGGTCCATCTCTCTCTTGGAGGGCTTGCTGCTCAGCTCAGCCGCTTTTGCAATAAGGTCGTCTGTGGTGTCACCCTGCGCGGAAACTACCACAACCACATCGTTGCCCTTGGAATATGTGTCCGTAACTATACGGGCAACATTCATTACTCTTTCGGCGTCGGCAACGGAGGAGCCGCCGAATTTCTGTACAATCAATGCCATAAAACTACCTCTTAATAATCTGTGATTCTGATTATCGAGCCCGTTTGCGCTCCCGCGCTTTCAAGCTTCGATTTGACACTGCCGCAGGGCATTTCTTCCGTGACGAAGAAGAGTTCGTTCGAGGGCAGACCCGGGGCATTTATGAAACCCACGCCGGGGAATTGTTTTCTGATTTCGTCTTTGCTTCCCTTTGCCCTTACAAGCCAGCAGGAAACATAATCATCGCCGGACACGATGTTATCGCCGCTGCCCTCATCCCAGGAAGGGCTTCTGTTTATGCCGAAGTGCTTTGCGCAGTCCGCCATATCGGCGGCCACCGCGCTTGCAGTGGGCAGTTTACCCGCGCCGGGGCCGGAGAAGCTGACCTCGCCTACCGCGTTGCCTCTTACCGTAACGCAGTTCTGAACGTCATCGGTAACCGACAGAATACTGCCGCTGCGGATGAACGCGGGGGAAACGGTAACAGCCGTTTTGCCGTCGGGGAGGCGCTTTGCGCTGCCTATGAGCTTTATTACTCCGCCGAGCGCTTTAGCAGCTTCCACATCCGCGAGAGTAATGTTTCTTATGCCGCTCGCGACAGCGGAATCGGGCGGAGTGTTTTTGCCGAAGCACAGGTCGGAGAGAATGCAGATTTTTCTCAGGGCGTCAATTCCGTCAACATCGGCGGAGGGGTCTCTTTCGGCATAGCCGAGCTCCTGCGCCTGTGAGAGAGCGGCTTCAAAGGACGCGCCCTGCGTTATCATCTGGGTAAGAATATAGTTTGTGGTGCCGTTGAGTATGCCGGCAACCTCAGAAAGCTCGTTTGCGCACAGGCACTGATAGATGGGCCTGAGCACGGGGATGCCGCCGCCTACGCTTGCCTCAAAGAGGAAATTAACGCCGTTCTTTTTTGCCGCCTCAAGAAGCTCTCTGCCCTTAACGGCAACAAGCTCCTTGTTGGAGGTAACAACGCTTTTGCCGGCATTCAGCAAAGCGAGCACAAAATCATAGGCAGGGTGCAGCCCTCCCATGGTCTCGGCAACGATTTTTATATCGGGGTCATTCAGTATCTCATTGAAATCATCCGTGATAATGTCTTCAAATTCATCGCCGGGGAACTTGCGTATATCGAGGATTTTTTTAAGTTGAATGTTTTCACAGCCGAATTTGCTGCTTATGGCCTCGCCGTTTTGCTTTAATACGGCTGCCACACCCGAGCCAACGGTACCGTAGCCCATAACGGCAACAAACATTCCGGTCATCTCCTTCCAGTCGGCATCTGCCGCAGAATATAAAAATACAGGATACATAATAACACAATTTGTCTGCTAAATAAAGAGTTTTTTTATTATTTATGAAATTTTTCAAAATTTTGGTCAGTTCCGGTTGTAATGCAGAGCTCAAAGGTGTAATATTTTTCACAGGATTCAGAGAAAGAGAGATGGTTTGCTTGGATATTACCGAAAAAAGGAGGAGCACGCTCATTTCGTTTGCGTATTTTGCTCTTTTCGTGCTGATTTACTACTTTTTCATAAAATACGCTTTCTGGATGCTCTTCCCGTTTATAATTGCCTTTGCCGTTGCGATGGCTCTTCAGAGACCCATTAAATTCATAGCCCGCAAGACTCCGCTCAAGATGAAGGCTGTGTCGATTGTGCTTGTGCTGCTGGCGCTTATCCTGGTTGCCGCAATACTCGGAGTTGCGATTTACGCGCTTGTCAACGAGTTCATGAATTTCTTTGATTACCTGAAAGCCAAGCTGTCAAACGGCCCCGAGGTGATTGAAACAATAAAAACATACATTGAAAATCTCCTCGTTCACCTGCCCAGAACGGTCAGCAATTATCTGAGGACTACCATAGACAATATGACCGCGAGCGTGCTTAACCTTGCCGAAAAGACAGAGGAAACGGCGCAGCAGACAAGCTCCTCGGGAGGGCTGAGCCTTTCAATGCTCTCAACCCCTCTCAACGGTATTCTCAGCACGGCGAAACGCCTGCCCGTTATTTTTGCCGCTCTGCTTGTGGGTCTTGTTTCCTGTGTGTTTATGACCTCCGATTATCCCGCCCTCACAGGGCTCGTCAAAAACAGCATATCCGACGAGCACGAGCAGACAATAACAAGAGCCAAACACATTATTACCGGGGTGCTCGGTAAATGGGTAAAATCCTATGCCCTGCTGCTTTTCATCACCTTCTGCGAGGTTTCCTTAGGCCTTGAAATTCTTAAGCTCACGGGGCTTTATACCGGCGGATATATCATAGTGATAGCAATCTGCACGGCGCTTCTTGATATTCTTCCGGTGTTCGGCACCGGTACGGTTATGATACCCTGGGCGGTGATAAGCCTTTTCACACATCATATCGGATTCGGTATCGGGCTTGCGGTGCTTTATGTTATCATCACGGTGCTCAGGCAGGTTCTCGAGCCGAAAATCGTATCGTCAAACGTTGACGTTCACCCCGTGATTACCCTTATGAGCATGTATCTCGGAATTCAGGTTTTCGGAGTGCTCGGAGTGTTTATTCTGCCCATCACCGTGGTTGTTATCAAGACCCTCAATTCGGAGGGCATAATCCATCTCTGGCGCGATAAAAAGAAAGAAAAAGAGCAGGAGCAGGAGCAGGCAGCCCTCGGGGCGGCCGAAGCAGCCGCTGTTGACGACGCCGGAGCGGAAACAGCCGCAAAATAAAGAGCCGACTGTCATTTTTGCCAAACAAGGCAGCTTTCAGTTGTGTAATTTGCCCGTGTCGTCAGGCACGGGCTTTGTTTTTTTCGGCGCAGGCAAAAAAATCGTTGAAATGCTTATTTATTTATGATACAATTCCTAATACTATGCGAATAATTTCGGTTACGAATGTTCATTAAGGAGGAAGTTCTGTGAAAGCTTACAGTGCTAAAGACATCAGAAACATCGCTCTTGCAGGTCACAGCGGCAGGGGCAAGACCACTCTTGCGGAGGCCATGCTTTATCTCGCAAAGGCAACCGACAGGCTCGGCAGAGTTGCCGACGGCAACACCGTGCTTGACTTTGACGCCGAAGAAAAAAGGCGCAAGGCCACCATCGCCACCGCTATGGCGGCTTTTGAGTGGAACAACACCAAAATCAATCTTCTTGACACCCCGGGTCTTTTCGATTTCGCGGGCGGAGTTGCTGAAGGTATCAGAGCCGCCGAGACAGCGATTATCGTTCTGGCTTCAGGGTCGGGCATAGATGTCGGCGCTGAGAAGGCTTACAAGGCTGCCGACAAGAGAGGCATCGCAAAGATATTCGCGGTTACACGCTGCGACGCCGAAAACGCCGATTTCGGCAAAACTCTCGCCGCCCTCAAAGAGGAGTACGGCGCACCCGTATGCCCCGTAGTAGTTCACGTTTCGGGCACTACCTATGTTGACTTCTCAACAGGTAAGGCTTATTCATACAACAACGGCAAGGCTTCCGAGGTTGCCGTTCCCGACGATCCCGCTCTTGAAGAGATGAAAGCGGAGTTCACAGAGGCTGTTGCCTCCGCGGACGAAGAGCTTATGGAGAAGTTCTTTATGGAAGAGCCTCTCACCCCCGATGAGATTGCAAAGGGGCTCAAGGCCGGCATAGTAAACGGTGACATTTACCCCGTATATGCCTGCTCCGGCTACAACACCGACGCCGTTGACCTTCTTCTCAACGGTATTGTTGCTTCCGCTCCCGACGCAACTCACGCCGCAGAGGGTGACTGCAAGGTTGACGAAAGCGCACCCGTTGCCGCCATCTGCTTCAAGACCATAGACGACAGATTCGGCAAGATGTCCTTCTTCAAGGTTGTTTCGGGCAAGATTTCAGGCGCGATTCCCGCCTACAACAGCAGAACCGAAAACCAGGAAAAGATAGGCAAGATGATATTCCTCAAGGGCGAAAAGCAGGAAGACACAAGCGAAATCGTTGCAGGCGATATAGGCGTTGTAACCAAGCTTGACGGCTTCAAGACCGGCGATACCCTCTGCCCGCCCAAGACCGACGTGACGCTTGCGGGCGTCAACTATCCCGCTCCCTGTCTCTCAATGGCAATCAGAGCCAAGAAGAAGGGCGAGGAAGATAAAGTCGCCGCAGGCCTCAACAGAATCATCAGCGAGGATCCCACCGTTTCCTTCGAGAGCAATGTTGAAACTCACGAGCAGATTCTCTCCGGTATCGGCGAGCAGCACATTGACTCCGTTGTAAACAAGCTCAAGAATAAATTCAACGTTGAGGTTGACCTCTCCGTTCCCAGAGTTGCATACAGAGAAACCATCAGCAAGACAGCGTCCGTACAGGGCAGGCACAAGAAGCAGTCCGGCGGCAGCGGTCAGTTCGGTGATGTATGGATCAGATTTGAAAAGCTTGACGGCGAAGACTTTGAGTTTGCAGAGGAAGTTGTCGGCGGCTCCGTTCCCAAGAACTTCTTCCCCGCAGTTGAAAAAGGTCTGCGCGAAGCTATTCTCAAGGGTCCCCTTGCTGGTTATCCCGTTGTCGGCATGAAGGCCGTTCTTTATGACGGTTCGTCACACCCCGTTGACTCCAACGAAATGGCGTTCAAGACCGCGGCCAAGATAGCGTTCAAGAACGGTATGCCTCTTGCAGGCCCCAAACTTCTTGAGCCCTACGGCAGACTTGAAGCGTTCATGCCCGGCGACAACCTCGGCGACATCATGGGCGATGTTACCAAGAGACGCGGCAGAGTGCTCGGCATGGGTCAGAGCGAAGAGGATCCCAAGATGCAGAAGCTTGACGCTGAAGTTCCCATGGCTGAAATGGGCGACTTCGCCACGGTTCTCCGCTCAGTTACCATCGGCAGAGGCTACTTCTCATTTGTATTCGATCACTATGAGACCGCTCCCGAAAACGTTGCTCAGAAAGTAATCGAAGAGGCAAAGGCAAACGCCGAAGAAGAATAATTTCTTAACAGCATAAGATTAAGGACTGCAGGTTCATTAAGAGCCTGCAGTCCTGTATTTTTTGTTATGTTTTTTACATTGTTCAGAGCTTTGCGGGGGCCTGGCGGTTGCTGCGGTCCTTTTCCTTCGGCTTCGCGGTGATATCGCCCGAAGCGATAAGAGCTCTTTTGGTAAGAGCGGGGCCGACAAGCTCGTAAATCAGCACCGAGAAAAGAATAATGTTTCTTACAATTGAGCCTATACCTTCAAGCTCGGTAACGGTTGCCGCCATTCCGAGGGCAACGCCCGCCTGGGGAAGCAGAGTGATGCCGAGGTTTTTCTTGATTTTCGGCTCACATTTTGTAATGGCGGAGCCGGATAGCGCGCCTAAGTATTTGCCTGCCGAACGGGCTATTATGTAGGCGATGCCTATGCCGACAACAGCGGGGCTTTTAAGCACGTCAAGCTCAAGCTCCGCGCCGCTGAGAACGAAGAAAAGCACGAGCAGCGGCTGGGTCCAGCGGTCGGTCTTTTCCATGATTTCGGGGGAGAAATCACAGAGGTTGCAAAACATCGTGCCGAGCATCATAAGAGTGAGAAGGGTGGAAAAGCCGATGGTGAGCGATCCGATATGAAACTCTGCCTTTGAAATGGCGACCGAGAGAAAAACCACCATAACAGAAAGGCTCAGACGCTTTGAGTTTGAGGAGAACATACGCTCCGCGAAGGTAAAGAGCGCGCCCATAAGCGAGCCGAGGACGAGCGAGAGCACAATCTCAAGCAGGGGCTCCGCTACTATGCCGATAATATTGAATTCACCGCTCTCGAGCGCACCTGCCGCGCCGAATGACACTGAGAAAATAATCAGACCCACGGCATCGTCAATGGCGACTATCGGCAGAAGCAGGTCGGTGAGCGCTCCTTTTGCCTTATACTGCCTTACAACCATGAGGGTCGCGGCGGGGGCCGTGGCGGCGGCGATTGCGCCGAGCGTGATTGCCATTGAAATGGGGAGCTTGTCGCCGAGCACAAAGTGAAGGACTACGAGCACGGTGTCAACACAGACGGTTGCGATAACAGCCTGCCATACGCCGATAAAAGCCGCCTTGCCGCCGATTTCCTTGAGCTGTGAAAGGCGGAATTCATTGCCTATCGCAAACGCGATGAAGCCCAGAGCCACATCGCATATGAGTGAATATGATTTTACATCTTCGGTTGAAACAAAGCCCAGGCCGGGTATGCCGAGGCGCCCGAGCAGATAAGGGCCTATCACTATGCCCGCCACGAGATATGCCGTTACCGAGGGCAGGCCGAGCGGCTTTGAAAGACGCGAGGCAAAGAGGCCTGCGGCAAGGGCTATTGATATTGCAAAAAGAGGTACCATTTAATACACCTGCGGTTCGCTTAATATTTTTTGACTCAGCAAACTATACCACAACGGCGAGAAAGTGTCAATCGAAATATAGAGAAAGCCAAAACAACAATATATTGGGGTTTAATTTCAAAAAAACCGAACATTTTGTAATTTTCTGTGTGAAAACTATTTATTTATGTGTAAATATATGTTATAATACATCGATTATAAAATCGGCGCTCTGCAACCCGGAGCGAAATATGGAGGTAAAGCATGGAAAAATATCTCATCAATCCCAACGAAAAGAAATCCGAAATCTGCAAGGACATTTACGGCAACTTTTCCGAGCATCTCGGCAGATGTATTTACGAAGGCCTTTATGTGGGTGAAAATTCCGACATACCCAATGAGAACGGACTGAGAACCGATATGATTGAAGCTCTCAGGGAAATGGGGCTTCCCGTGCTGCGCTGGCCGGGCGGCTGCTTTGCCGACGAATATCACTGGAGAGACGGCATAGGGCCCAAAGAGGGCAGGAAAAAGATGATTAACACGCACTGGGGCGGAGTGGTTGAGGATAACTCCTTCGGCACACACGAGTTTTTTGACCTGTGCGAGCGCATCGGATGTGACGCTTACATCACCGGCAACCTCGGCAGCGGCACGGTGCAGGAAATGAGCGAATGGGTTGAGTATATGACCTTCGGGGGAGACAGCCCGATGAGCAACCTGCGCCGCAAAAACGGCAGACAGGAGCCGTGGAGGCTCAGATATTTTGCCGTAGGCAACGAGAACTGGGGCTGCGGCGGCAATATGGATCCCTACTATTACGCCAACACCTATAAGAAATATGCCACTTATGTGCGTCAGTACGATTCGGATAAGCCGGTTTACAAGGTTGCCTGCGGACCCAACAGCGAGGACTACCACTGGACCGAGGAGCTGATGAAAAACGCCCGCTGGATGATGAACGGCCTTGCTCTCCACTATTACACTGTAACGCACAGCTGGGGGCAGAAGGGCTCCGCAACCGAGTTTGATGAGAATGAATACTATATCTGCCTGCGCAAGGCTTATAAGATTGAAGAAATAATACGCAGGCATCTCGAGATAATGAACAGGTATGACCCCGAAAAGAGAGTTGACCTTATAGTTGACGAATGGGGCACCTGGCACGATGTGGAGCCGGGCACGAATCCGGGCTTCCTTTATCAGCAGAATACAATGAGGGACGCGGTTGTGGCCGCGCTCAGCCTGAATATATTCAACAAGCACAGCGACAGAATAAAAATGTGCAACATAGCGCAGACCGTGAATGTGCTTCAGGCCGTTGCCCTTACGGACGGGGCCGATATGCTCCTCACACCGACCTACCACGTATTCAGAATGTTCAAAGACCATCAGGGCAACACCCTGCTCGGCTCACATATCACCACGGATATGTCGGGCACCGAAAATGACAGCCTGCCCACACTTATCGAGAGCGCGTCCGAGGACGCAGACGGCGTGATTTATTCCACCGTTGTCAACACAAACGCCGAAGAGAGCAGGCAGATAAAATGCCAGATAGCAGACACCGCGGTAAAGAGCGTGAGGGCCGAAATTCTCACCGGCGCCATTGACGACTACAACAGCTTTGACAACAAAGATAAAGTCAGGACCGCCGCTTTCACGGACTTTGAGACAACAGCCGACGGCTTTGTTGCCGAAGTACCCGCCTGCAGCATAGTAAAGTTTGTTATAGAGAAATGAGCGAAAACATCCGCCCGTGCCGCTGCCTTCTGGCGCAGACCGGCAAAGAGGAAACAGCCGCCGACATAAAAGCGCGGATAGAGCGGCTCAGCGAAAAAGAAAGAGCGGACAGCGAGTTATATAAGAAAAGACTTGAGGTGTGCACGGCGTGCGACTTCCTTGCCGACGGCACCTGCCTCAAGTGCGGCTGCTACCCGGAATTCAGGGCGGCCTTCGCCAAAAACAGATGCCCGGCAAAAAAATGGTGACACCCGGGCAATACCGTTGCCGCAAATCAAAGCACAGATTAAAGCGAGGAATACACACAATGATTAAAAAAACACTGATACTCGGAGCGGTTATCGCATTGATTATATCTTTTTCAGCGTGCGCCGTACCTTTCTCAAAGGTTGAGAAGGCGAGCGAAACCGAAACCGGGCAGTCGAATGAAAGCGAAGAGAGCTTAATTACATCCCGGACCGAAACTCAGACGCAGACACAGCCCGGCGAAGAGACCGGCACCGTGCCGGACAGCACCGCAGTGATGCCGGATATGACCTCTGTTACCGAAAAGACAACCTTCGGCGGCTATCCGAGCGGCCTTATTGAGCCTGTCAGCACCGAGGTACAAACAATTGTAATAACAAAACCCGTGAAGAGCACGACAAGGGCTGCCACCAAAGCGCCCACAACCACAAGAAGGCCGACAACCACCGCGAGACCCGCGACCACGGCAAAGTACGAGGGCGAAACGAGAGTACAGAGCGTCAATGTAAATGAAAATCTCAAATACGGCGTCAGGAAAACCGGCACGAGAAATGATATTTACGCCGTGAATGCCGACGGCACCGTCACTAAAATCGCCGTAGGCAGCGAGGATGTCACATACAACAGAGTGGGCTACTCCGCCGGTTACGGCGACCTGCTCCCCGCCGCAAAGGATAACGCGGCGGCTTACGGCGACCTGATTAAAGAGGTGCTTCGCCTTACAAACAAAATGAGAACCGATAAGGGGCTTGCCCCGCTGACCCTCAATGACAGGCTCGTAGAGCAGGCGAGCGTGAGAGCTGAGGAGATTGCCTGGAGCGGTCTGCACAGCCACAGAAGACCGGGCAACAAATACTACACCTCAATATTCAGGGAAAACGGGTTTAACAGCGGCACAGCGGGCGAAAACATCGGCTGGGGCTATGACAAACCCATTGATGTATGCAACGCATGGAGAAACTCCGAAACCCACTATGAGAATATAATCAACGGGGATTTCAAGAGCATAGGCATCGGTATCGCTCCGGACTGCGACCCCGAAAGGAAGCTGTGCTGGGTGCAGCATTTCTACAGCGAATGAGAGGAAAAATATGGATATCCGGATAGGCGACGAGCTTATTATGAAAAAGAAACACCCCTGCGGCTCCAACAGGTTTGAGGTGACGCGTATAGGCGCGGACCTGCGCATAAAATGCCTCGGCTGCGGCAGAGAGATTCTGCAGGAGAGAATAAAGATAGAAAAGAATATCAGGAAAGTAATGCGTGACGGAGATGCTGGATAAACTGAAAGAGGTGGAAAAGAGATTTGAATATCTCAACAGCCGCCTTTGCGAGAGCGATATTTCCTCCGACATAGAGGAATACAAGAGCATAATGAAGGAGATAAAGTCCCTTACGCCCGTCGTGGAAAAATACAGGGAGTATAAGAAGTGCGAGGAAAACCTGACCGAGGCAAAAGAGCTGCTTGACGCCGGAGGTCTCGAGCCCGATTTCAGGGATATGGTCCAGGAAGAGCTTAAGGAAAGCACGGCGGCGGCCGAAGCCCGCCTCGAGGAGCTTAAGGTGCTCCTGCTGCCAAAGGATGAAAATGACGATAAGAACATCATCGTCGAAATCAGGGGCGGCGCAGGCGGGGAGGAGGCGTCTCTCTTTGCCGGAGTGCTTTTCAGGATGTATTCCATGTATGCCGAAACAAAGGGATGGAAAACCGAAATCATTTCATCCAACCCCACGGAGCTCGGCGGATTCAAGGAAATCAGCTTTATGATAGAGGGGGAGGGAGCCTATTCCCGCCTCAAGTTTGAAAGCGGAGTCCACAGGGTGCAGAGAGTGCCCGAAACAGAGAGCCAGGGCAGAATTCAGACCTCAACCGCAACGGTGGCGGTGCTGCCCGAGGCCGAGGACGTGGATATTGACATAAACCCGACCGACCTGCAGATAGACACTTTCCGCTCGAGCGGGGCAGGCGGTCAGCACATAAACAAAACCGAAAGCGCCATCAGAATCACGCACCTGCCGACAGGCACCGTTGTTGAATGTCAGGATGAAAGAAGCCAGTATAAAAACAAGGACAAGGCAATGAAGGTGCTTCGCTCAAAGCTGCTTGAGGCGGAGCGCAGCAGGCAGCAGAGCGAAATAGCGGGCGAGAGAAAAGCGCAGGTCGGCACAGGCGACAGAAGCGAGAGAATACGCACATATAATTTTCCGCAGGGCAGAGTGAGCGACCACCGCATAAACCTCACCCTTTACAAGATAGACTCAATAGTAAACGGAGATCTCGACGAAGTGATAGACGCCCTGATTACCGCGGATACGGCGGAAAAACTGAAGGCGGCGGAGCAGTAAAAATGAACACACTTTATATTGACGCGGGTCAGCCCGGCGCCTGTAAGACGGCGGCGCGCATACTGCGGGAGGGCGGTATAGTCGCAATCCCGACGGAAACGGTTTACGGCCTTGCCGCGAATGCGCTCAATCCGGACGCGGTTGCAAAAATATTCAGGGCAAAAGGAAGGCCTCAGGATAACCCGCTTATAGTCCATGTTTCATCGCTTGATGAAATACCACCCCTCGTGAGCGAGGTAAAGCCGGAGCTTTATGCCCTTGCCGAAAAATTCTGGCCGGGACCGCTCACGGTGATAATGAAAAAATCGGCTCTTGTACCCGACGAGGTCACGGCGGGGCTTGACACGGTAGCAATCCGTATGCCATCCCACCCGGCGGCAAGAGAAATAATAAAGGAAAGCGGGCTTCCTCTCGCGGCGCCGAGCGCCAACGCGTCCGGAAGGCCGAGCCCGACAAAGGCAGAGCATGTCAAAGCCGACCTTGACGGCAGAATAGACGCCGTCATAGACGGGGGCGACTGCTCGGTGGGCGTGGAGTCAACGGTTATTTCGCTCGTGAGCGACCCGCCCGTGCTGCTCAGACCCGGAGGAATTTCCCCGGCTCAGCTTGAGCAGGTTCTCGGCAGGGTTGAAATATCGCACGCCGTGTTTGAAAAGCTTGAAAAAGGCGAAAAAGCACAGTCCCCGGGCATGAAATACAAGCATTACGCCCCAAAGGCAAAGGTCACTGTAATCAAAGGGAGTTTTGAAAGCTACAGCAGATTCCTGCTGGCTCAGAAATACAGGACCTGCGCGGTATGTTTTGACGGGGAGGGCAGCGCGTTTGAATGCGCCGTGGAGTACGGAGCGAAGGACGACGCGGCATCGCAGGCAGAGCATATCTTTGACGCGCTTCGCAGGGTTGACGGAACCGGCTGCGA
>JAEEGL011930394.1_pt1 | contig 36102 bp, 24 predicted proteins | sample 9134231 | NCBI WGS metagenome assembly JAEEGL01 (sample SAMN16246548, study PRJNA631951) | gut metagenome | biome: gut microbiome; feature: rumen; material: fiber-attached | host: Bos | place: Iran: Karaj | collected 2018-10
ATCGCAGGTCTGGTTGCTACAGGTCTTCATCCCAGCCCTATCCCTTATGCTGACGTGGTTACAACCACTACGCACAAGACTCTTCGCGGACCCAGAGGAGGACTTATCCTTTCAAGCGAGGAGAATGCAAAGAAATTCAAATTCAATAAGTCAGTATTCCCCGGAATCCAGGGTGGTCCTCTTATGCATGTTATTGCTGCAAAGGCTGTATGCTTCAAGGAAGCTCTTTCACCTGAATTCAAGGTATACTGCCAGGGCATAGTTGACAATGCACAGGCACTTTCCAAAGGACTTATGAACAGAGGCGTGAAGATCGTATCCGGTGGTACAGATAATCATCTTATGCTGGTTGACCTTACTGCCCAGAATCTTACGGGTAAAGAGGTTGAGGCATGGATGGATGAAGCTCATCTTACCGCAAATAAGAACACGATCCCCAATGATCCTCAGAAGCCCAATGTTACAAGCGGTATCCGTCTGGGCACGCCTTCGGTTACCAGCCGTGGTATGAATACTGAAGATATGGATAAGATCGCAGAGGCTATTGCTGAGATAGTAAATAAGAAGGAAGAGGGTATCCCTGCAGCAAGAGCTATCGTGGCTGAGCTTACTGCAAAGTATCCGCTTAAATAATGAATAAGAAATCTCTTAGTAAAATATGAATGGAAAAAGAGTTACCCGGGCCGGTAGCTCTTTTTTTTATTTCTTGTTCAAGACTATCAGACTCGGCAGACTGAAAGAATTTGTCATAAACGGAGCTAGACAATGCAGGTTCTTTTTTAGCGAAATTATTGACGTTTTTCTTAATTTATGTTAACTTATGCGGTGGAATTGCTGTGATAAATTAAAAGAAGTTTTCATGAAAAAATGTCCCGAAATGAAAAATAACAAAAAGAACAGAAAAAAACGCGGTAACAGAGGCGGAGAAAGCATAGGAAGAAAGATTGGCAGATTTTTCGGACGTCTGACTATCTGGCTTCTGACAACGCTTGTTATTTGTCTTGCGGGGGCATATGTTTTTTTCTATTACATAAACAAAGGGCCGTCAGAACATTTAAGGGATCTCTTTGTTACTTCTGTTATGGAATCCAGTGCAGGCGGAATTCTTGCAAGCCTTTATCTTTCGGAGGATGAGATTGCACTTATCCAGCAGAAAAATACCACTACCAGTTTTACTGAAATAACCGATACGACACTTGTTGATGCTATGGCGATGGAGCGGGCAAGAACTGCCTCTGAAAATTCATCGGATGCGGATTTCAATGCAGATAACGATCCGGATGGTGACGGCATAGAATTACATGAGATAAGCGGTCCGATGTACCGCGGCATGATGATGATAGTATATGATCCGTCCAGGGTGAAGGTTGCGACCATAGACAACTATACTCACAGCCATGCCGGAAAGACATTAGAGGATCTTATCGCTGATTACGGTGCAGTCGGCGGAATAAACGGTGGAAAGTATGAGGATACTGCAGGAATGGGTATCGGAGGATGGCCGGAAGGAATAGTTATTTCCGATGGAGAACTCCGCTTTGGTGACCGGGGAGGTTACTATGGAGTTTATGGCTTTACGAATGATAATGTACTGGTGTGCGGAAATATGTCAGGACAGGCGGCACTTGATATGGGGGTACGTGATGCCGTTACCTTTGGTCCGGCACTTATAGTAAATGGTGTGTCGGCGTCCTACAGCGGCGTGGGCAGCGGACTTAATCCCCGTACTGCCATTGGACAGCGGGCTGACGGTGCTGTTCTGCTTTTGGTCATTGAGGGCAGGAAAACATCATCAATGGGAGCTACCATGGGCGATCTTATAGAGATTATGGAAGAATATGGCGCAGTAAATGCTGCTAATCTGGACGGCGGTATGTCATCTGCAATGTGGTATATGGGAGAAAATGTGGTATCAAACAGTTCCATAAGGGGTGACCGTACCATGCCTACCGCATTTGTGGTAATGCCGAAGGAGGACTGAAATGGCAAGGAGACGCCTTCCTGATTCAAAAATAAAAAGAGCTGACAGATACACTGAGGTTTCCGATGATACCCTGCAGTTTATCAACATTGTGGATTTTGATCCTGAGGATGATGACGATGATATTGATGCAGAGGACTACGGTCATCATTCCCGCTATGGCAGCAGGAACGGACGAGAAGCATCAGAGGATGAATATGACTACGAAGATGATGACTCTGATGAAGAATACGAAGAAGATGATGACATCGATGAAGGCTATGGTGATGAAGAAGATGATGACATCGCTGAAGACTACGATGAAGAAGAAGATGATGGCAGCGATGAAGGCTATGACGATGAAGAAGATGATGATGGCAGCGATGAAAACTATGACGATAAGACTGATATCGATGATGCTTATGACGAAGATAATGAAGCCGGCAGTTATATAGATGATTCTGATGACGTATATGACGAACAGTTAGTACATGTGCGGCGCCGCCCGGCAGATCCTGTAAAGAAAGGAAAATCCCGTAACCCAAAAGATCAGGGTAATGCAAAGGCTGAAGGGGAGGCCGGAAAAAAGACAGAAAAGAAGGGCGCAAAACCTGAACGGACAAAAGCAACACCCAAAAAAGATATAAAAAAAGAGTCTTCAAAAGCGGAGAAAAGAGAAAAGAATATAGAACAGGATGAATTAAGCCGAAAGAGAAAAAAAAGCTGGCTTACATTCTTTGTCCTGCTTTTTATCTGGTCTGCGATACTTGTAGGGGTAATAGTATACGGCCTTAACTATTTCTATAACTTCACGATCGACTATGAGAGAGCATATCAGGAAAGCCGGCCTGTGTTGTCCATGGGGGATATACTGGCACATTTTGAAAATGCCGACATAGATTATATCTACGAGAATATGGCTGAGAAGCCTCAGGTCAATGAATTTGAGACGGAAGCTGATCTCAAGGAGTATATGGGCTTGTTGTTAGAGGGCAAGACCATAAGCTTTAATGAGGCGTCCGGCTACAGTGAAGATACTCCTAACTATACTATAACTGCTGACGGTTATGCTATTGCCGATCTTAAGCTGCGCAAGTCTTCAACAGAGGAAAGGGAATACCATTTTCCGGTCTGGGAAATGACGGAACTTAATTTTTATACTGCACCCTCGGAAAGTTTTTCGGTTGAAGCCCCGGAAAACTATACCATACTTGTAAACGGTATTCCTCTTTCTTCGGATTACTGTGTTCAGAGCGGCATTGAATCCGAGGAAAACAAATATGTGGATCCCTACGGCCGTATCCCTGATCTTGCGGATTATTATGGGGAGGGATTCTATAAGCAGCCGGTTGTGACAGCACAGGACGCAAGCGGTGCGGAAGTAGCAGCTGTATATGATGAGGCTGAAGGCCGGTATGAAGTGGGATTTTCTTCTGATTCTCCGGAAAGGGAGGCGCTGGAAGAACGGGCGATAAATCTTGCTATAACTTTTGCCAATTTTATTTCCGGTGATACTTCGATTGATAATCTTTCGCCATATTTCCCTTCGGGCAGCGAAGCGCTGGCAATGATCAAGCGTAATTCTTCAAATGAATTCTTCGCCTCCCACAGCAATGTCACAATTCAGAATGAGGAAATAAAGGATTTTGTATGCTACAGTGAAGATGTATGCTATGTAGAAGCCTATATAGAACAGTCCATGCATGTATACGGTGCGGCGCAGAATCCGGTCATACTTCCCACTGACGGTCATTTCTATTTTGTCAAGATGGACGGAGTATGGAAAGTGGCAGGAATAAGGTATTAGACAGTAAATCCATAAAGCTTTATATAATATATAGTTTTGTTTGCCTCTGAGTGCGGATGATGACTCAGGGGCTTTTTGTTGAAAGTTATAGTGGTTTTGTGGTAAAATATCTTCTGTTCTTTTATGCACTCCGATAGTGTGAGTGAGGGGAAAAGGAATCATAAGCTGAACAAAAGGAGGAAAAACATGAAAAAAGGTATGAAAATGCTGTCACTGGCACTTGTGGCCGGATTGTCGGCAAGCATCCTGTCTGGCTGCAGTCTGTTCATGAACACACAGAAAGTAGTTGACAAGATGTTCGAGGCGCAGCCTGAGTCTGCAACCAATGAGATGGAGTTTGATGTCGGAATTTCTTATGCGAGCCAGGGGATGAGTATGGATTTTGCTGTTTCAGGTGACGCAGAAGCAGAGGTGGTAAAGGACGGGGATGATACAATGTCCCATTCGATCGTAAATGCCAAGCTTACTATTCCTGAGATGCTGACAAGCATGATAGGTGAAAACATTCCTAAGTACTCAACAGAGATTTACACAACCGGTGATGATACAGAGCAGACTGTATATATGTATGACTCTGAGGACAAGGAGTGGAGGGTGAACACTGCCGAGGTCGGCAAGGGAATCGATGAAGAAAAGGTCGAGGAACTGCAGGAAGCCCTTAAGCAGGTTCTTTATAAGGCTGAACTTCAGAAGAAGAGCGAGAAGGTAGGTAGTGAGGACTGCTATGTTCTTAAACTCAATACTACCGGTGAAGATTTTGAGGATGTTCTTGATGTCCTTCTTACCGTAGAGAATGAAGACGGTGAAAGCTTAAGGGATATGATCGAGGAGTCCGGTGATGTCACAGTCAAGGATATCAAATCAATGATGCAGTATGTTCAGGTTGATGCAACTATATATGCTTCAAAGAAAAAAGGATACTGCGTATCTTGTGAGGTGGACTTAAGCGAGACAGATCTTGCTGCTATGGTTAAGAAAGGTATGGATATAGCCGGTGTAAGCGAGGATGATTTTGGCGGTATGTTCTCACCTGACGGACTGTCATTTTCATCTTTCTATTTTAGGAATACAGCTTCCAATATAAATGAAACCGAAGTTGATATTCCTGATGATGTTAAGGACGAGGCAGTAGAAGCCGACTCGATGAGCGAAACGGTTGTGCCTGATGACGGCTTTTCTGATACTGGCAGCGGAGATATCGCTGTTGATCCGGATACAGGTCTTGACAGCGGAAGTACAGGAACAACTGCGGCTTCTTCCGATATTGATATAAATGCAGATGGAAGCGTAAACTTTGAGTATGACGGTGGAGTGATCACTCTTTATCCTTATGCTGACTATGAACTGGATATGACATATTCTGACAGCTATTCTCTTTACTATGAGAATGACAGCTGGTCAAGCTACTATGTAAGCAAATATGCGCCCTATGACTTCCAGCAGTATACGGAGGATGAGAACTACATCCCTGACGGATTTACTTCTTATTCCGTTGATTATGACCTTTATAGTGACAGTGTAATGATCAACGGAACAAATGTATTAGTAGCTATCGAGGAAAAAGAGGAAAATGACGGCTGGAAGTACAAGTATGCATATATCCTTATCCCTTATGAAGATTCATGGGGAGATGAGGAGGCTCTGACAATATCATTCAGTTCATCGGATATAGAAAACTGGACTCTGGATGATGTGAAGAATGCTGCTTCAGAGATTCTTGCATATTACAATTAATAGCATAGGCAGGTTCGGAAGCGAATAAGCCGGGTTATGTGAAAATAAGATAATCAATAAAACGGAGAGTGGATCGTCACTCTCCGTTTTTTGTAATGGGCATGCTATAAGTCTTTGGTGAAAGCCCGCAAGGGCTTTGGCTGGAAACTTCGGCAAAAATGAAATGTCGGCCGGCAATCTCCTAAAAGGTTATACGCTCGTTGTGTAGGTAGAAGCAGCACCACTCTTAAGCAAAGCCGAGTTCGTATAGGAATTGGCAGAAGTATCGCCGGTAAGTGTAAGGGAATAAATCTGCTCGGCTTTGTATTCAGCCTTGGATGCCCAGGAAGAGCTGCCCTTGAAAACATCGTTAAGGGTGCTCTCATTTGCCTTAAGGAACTTATCCTTATCAAAGCTGAGCTCTCCGTCGAAACCGATCTTTATTCCTGCCTTCTCAAGCATATTTCCGGATTCCTCGGTGAGGTTCTTAAGCCATTCTGTCTTTTGTGCAACGTTGCTGTAGAGGGAATCGGTTCCTTTTTTGATGAGGCTGTTGTAGCTCTTTACGAAATCCTCTACCTTTGCTGCTGATTCTTCTCTGTCGTCTTCTGCAAAAGAAAGGGAATTCAGTTTGTTGAATGAAGTAACAACGTTTCCGGCTGCGTTTGCTGTGTCTTTGATCTTTTTCTCAGCAGCTGCAATATCTTCTTCGGAAGCCTGGGGCTTCGAATTGTAATATTTCTTCATCACTTTGTAGTAGCTGCCATTCTTTAATGCACTGTAATTGGTCAGATCGAACCCGACACTCTGATTTGTATTCGATGACGATGAATTCAGCGAAGAAAACAAATCTGTGGATTTATTATTATTCGAGCCGCCCAGTGATGAAAACAGTGTAGAAATGTTTGATGTACCTGATACATTCATGATCATCACTCCTTTGATAAAAATGAAAGGCATCCATGCCACCTATTGATACAATTTAATCTTAACACAGTCAGAGGTATTCGGCAAGCGCTTATTCCTTAATGCTGCCTATGTTTATATTGGCCATTATGCCGGATGAAAACAGTATGTAAACGACCAGTGAGGGCACCGTTGCCAGCAGCAGTATGCAGTATATGACCGGATCGGATCCGGTGCCGTAGCCTCCGGTAAGAGTTTTTAAGAACAGTGCTATGGTCTTCTTTTTTATATCCAGTAGTACCAGACTCTGATACAGGGTGTTGTTCCAGCTCATGGAAAAGTTAAATATGAGCTGGAGCAGCAGAGCGGGCTTAAGGATGGGCAGGATGATCCTGTTAAAGATCAGGAACTCAGGACAGCCGTCTATCCTGGCAGCCTCGATTATTTCGTGGAGTCTTAAGGAGTGCAGGTACATCCTGAGGAAATAAACGCAGGATGGAATGGCCAGACCGACGAGGATGACCGGAATGATATTGTCGTACATATGGAGCGCAAGTACTACCTTGAAAAATCCCACACTTCCGGCAATGGGCGGTATCATCAGGGAACAGATGACGCTTACCCAGAGTGCTTTCTTTCCTTTAAAGGAGTAGTGCTCGAAACCGTATGCGCACAGGGCTCCTATGTATGTGCCCAACAGAGCGCTGGAACCCGATATGATGCATGACCTTGCCATAATGGAGTAAAAGTCTTCTCCCATGCTCTTCATGTAGGATTTCACTTCGTTAAAGTTGGCGGCAAAGCTCCCCCCGGGCAGGAGGGACAGTCCCTGAATGATTTCGTGGCTGGTCTTTGTGGAATTGATCACCATTACAAATATGGGGAAAATCGTGATGATACTTATTATGATGCAGACTGTGGTCCTGAATATCACAAGGAATACCTTACCTTTATGTCTTTTGGCATATTTCAGGCAGAGCGTAAGCTTTTTGGAAAATGACATTGTATTTTCCTTTTTTTGGCGGATGTATTCTTCAAAAGCTTTTTTATGTCTTCTGATATCGGGAACAGGTTTTTTGTAGATAAGGCAAAGGATGACTGTGTTTATGTAATGTAATAACGAAGCCGAAACAAGGGAAGTCACGATCACGCAGGTGTAAAATATGCCGGTTCCTTTGAAAGAAGAAAAAATGTACAGGTAAAGATTGTGTATGAGGTAGGCCTCGAGGGATATGCTTCCAAGCAGTTCCAGGCACTTGTTTCCTATCTTTAGTTTCAATCCGATGAAAAGCAGAAGCATCACGAAAAAAAGTACCATAGGGCATTGGACGGAAAGGCATCTTATCTTGTCATCGTAGCCCGGATCAAGGGCTGTCTCGCTCCAATAGCTGTATTTTTCAAGCATATAGGCAGTTGCCTTATAAAATATTATAAACAGGACCAGCGTGACGGGCATAAGAAGTATGTAATAGTGCTTCATTATGTCTGTGATCTTTTCCCGGTGCATGGAAAACCAGATGCCGAAAGGGAAAAGCAGGCTGGTATTGTACCACCATTCCCCCTGAAACCAGGCATCGCCGTGGCCGAGCAACAGGGAGCCGGCGACCATAGCGAGGACGCAGACAAAAAGGAGAATGAGGGCCAGATTACGTTTTTTAATAAGTCTGAATGCCAGGAAAAAAAGCAGGTAGAGAATGGAAATCTCAACGATGTACCACATGTGGGGATTTAAAAGCTTCCAGCCGGTCAGCTTTGCAACAAAATCGGGAAGAGCGGTGATACCGCCGTCTATAATATCCATAGCCAGAAAGATGAGCAGAGCAGTGAATGCGGGGATAAGTACAGCAGGGTATCTTTTCGTAAAGAAGCTTTTCAGATAGTCATCTTTTTTCTTAAAGCTCTCGTAAAGGCCGTATCCGGAAAAAAAGAAGAATACGCCCACAAAACCTACACCGAAGTCCTCAAGGATATAGAGAAGCCCTGCATCATTGCTGCCGGACTGCTGTACCAGATGGTGGAATACTATCAGCACGGCAAAGAAGCCCAGGAGCATCTTTGAAGTGTGCAGTGAAAGAAACTCCTCATTCCAGCCGGTTCCGTCATCACCCACGTAGTAATAGCTTTTTGTATCGCTGTTATAAAGACGTTCAGATCTTCCGGTATAGGTAAGACCGCATAACAGGGCGTAAATAAAGGGAATGACCAAAAGCCAGGGGGCAAAAGTAATGCTTTTAATACGGGAAAAAAGTGTGGAATCTTTGGATCCGGCATGTAAGGGTGGACCAAAGGTATAGTTTTCAAGCTGGGGTTCAAATTTAGAGATCAGAAGGCGGACAGTGTCCTCGTAAACCGGAGGCCTGCTTTCCTCATTGTAGCATCTGATCTCGAGTATCTGACCGTTATGCTCAGTGAAATAGTCGGCTACAACGCCATAATCCTGGTACTGGGTATCTTTCCTGCTGTAGCAGGCCCTGTGTAATGTAAGCTCGCCAAGTGTCAGGTCCTCGTGTTCCGGGGTACTTGTGATCTCATAGCCCTCAGATGAATCGATGATAAGCATTTCAACTGTTGCGGGATCGGTAATGTCAGGACCGCTCTCGATTATGCGGAATTCCTGGAAATATATGTAGTCATCAGAGATAGCAACGAAATCGACATCCATCCTTTTAAGTGCGTTAGCTATTTCCTTTCTGGAACTGTCCTGGAAATATCTGAGATAGTTTCTTGTAGTGACTACATTTATGTCGAACTTTTTGATATGTGTTACAGCTCCTGTTTTTTCGAATGAAGTGGAGCCGAATTTTGACTTTTCTTCACCTTTGCTGCCGATTGTGATGTATATTCCCAGTGTGATCAGCACAAGGATAGAGAACATTATACTTTTTTTCCATTTTACCAGCACCCTCATGAATGCAATTAAATCATAATTTAAGCAACTGTATCAAGTGTAAATGGAGAAAATTTATGCATTCCGGTATATACCGAAAAGTTTCATTATGAGATTTTATTAAAATGAGGACTATGGTATAATATTCCCCGTATGAAAGACACTATAAGAAATATTTTGGATGAGCAGTATGACTTTGGCAGGGAGGTGAAACCCCTCTCTTTTTCTTGTGATGTCATAAGCTGTGCCATGTCGGCAGACAGCGAGCAGTTCGGCTCATTCTATATCATGGGTGAGAAAAATACCAGGGGTTTTGTTTACTGCACCGATCTTCGTTTTCAGCTGAGAGTGACAGAATTTATTGGTGGGAGCTGCGAGATTCCCTACAGGCTTTCGTCAAAGGGACTGGAACCTGGAGATGTGCATAAGGGGACGGTTTTTATCGTATCAGATCATGGAGAATATGAGCTTCCCTTTGAAATAAACATTCTTAGCGAGATACCCGGCAGCAGCCTGGGGGATATACGCAATCTTTTTCATTTTACGAATCTTGCCATGACCGACTGGAAGACTGCGTGTGACCTGTTTTATTCGGGCAGTTTTGTGAATATTCTTTCCGGAACGGATTCTCAGTATACAACAGCTTACAGGGCACTTTCCGTGTACAGCGGCAATCAGTTCAATATGGAAAAGTTTCTGCAGATTGCTCATAAGAAAGTGCCTCCGGCATACGGCTTTGACTGTAAAGAGATAGATATGGATATATCTGAGGCTGAGGTTCCCGGAGAGATAACTGTGCGGCGCGAGGGCTGGGGGTATTCCAGGTTAGCCATATCCGTTCAGGGTGATTTTTTGGAGAATGACACGGAAATCATCACTTCTTCAGATTTTGAAAAAAATGAGGCTGTGATAGGTTACCATGTGGTCTGCGAAAAGCTTCACGCCGGGCTTAATAAAGGCCGGATAGTGATAACCAGTGAGGATGAGTCGTATTCCATTCCGGTGTGTGTGCATGCCCTTGAGGCGGTACCGGATCACAGGGACAGGAAACTGTTAATAAGGCTCACTTCAAAATACATAGATTTCAGAGTGGGCAGGATAACTAAGGCTGAGTGGTGCAGGGAGAGTGCTGCGATAATAACTCCCGTGCTCTCTGAAGATACGGACAGGGTAGACCTGCGGCTGGTGCAGGCCCAGATCCTTTTAATGGAAAAGCGTACAGAAGAGGCAGGCAGAATACTTGAAATGCTTTCCGTACGGATAGAAACGGAAGAACAGCCTCCTGAACTAAGGGGATTTTACTGCTATCTCAAGAGTATGTATGCATCGGATCCGATAATGGAAGAGTCGCTTGCGGATGAAGTCTGGGAACTGTACAGGGAAAATGATGACAACTGGAGGCTCGCGTGGCTTTGTCTTTACATGCGCGATGAATATAAAAACAGTGTACGTAAGCGTGACGAGCTGCTCAGGGATCAGTTTGAGAAGGGCTGCCGCAGTCCGCTTATGCTGCTGGAGGCCGTGCATTTATTTATAGCTGATCCCAAGCAGATGGAGAAGCTTGGCAGATATGAACTTACGGTGATGCGTTTTGCGTTAAAGTTCGGCATCACAAGTTCATCGTTAAGGGAACGCTTTGCATTCTTAAGCGATGATGTGCACGCTTTTTCGGAAGAACTTCTGGGGATGCTGATCGAATGCTATGAGATACAGCCGGACAGGGATATCCTTGCATCACTGTGTACCCATCTGATGAGAGGAAACTGTATAGGCAGCCGGTATTTCAGGTGGTATTCGGATGCGGTTGAGCAGGAGATAAGAATGGCGAGACTGTACGAGTATTACATGATGTCGATATCCAATACTTACGATGGTCTGCTGCCTAAGATCGTGCTTATGTATTTTGCATACCGTTCAAATCTTGATTCAGCAAGGACTGCACTTCTGTATGCGAATGTGCTGAGACACAAGACAGAGTATACAGAACTTTACGAAAGATATGAGGAGAGCATGTCCGCCTTTGTGGAGGAACAGCTTCTTAACCGCAGTCTGGATGAGAATATGGCATTTCTATACTCGAGCCTTCTGAACCCGTTCGATATGGCTCCGGAGTTCGGCAATGCATATACGGAGCTGCTCTTTACCGAGCGGGTGCGTATTGCTGACAGGCGTGCTGTTAATGTCGTGCTGGTATATGAACATCTTCAGGATGAGTTTATATATCCGCTTTTTAATGGCGAGGCCCTGATTCCCATATATGGAGAGATGGTCAATCTTTTCTGGGAGGACGATGAGGGGAACAGACGCGAGCTTTCGGACCGGGATGAGAGGACCCTCATCATAGAGGATGATCTGAATCCGGATGAACTCTGCAACGCCGATGCACCTGAGCTTGGCGGCGTGCTGTATGTTTCCGAGCTGGGAAATGACAGCATACGCATAAATGAGAATAATGAGGCAATGCTGTCATGGCTTTCTCTGCAGGAGAATGTGACTGAAGCGTATTCAGGACGGCTCATGATAGATCTGGCACAGTATTATTTTGAAAATGATAATATAGCCATGCTGGATGAACTCCTGCTCCGCCTGGAACCGGAACGGATGAGCCGGGCGGATCGTGAGATATGTGTCAGGATAATGGTAGCAAGAGGTCTTTATGATGAGGCATTTTCCTGGATATGCGAATGCGGTTCAGAAGGAATTGACTATAAGATCCTGCTCAGGCTTTGTGACCGTGTGATAGTAAGAAGGGATTATGAATACGATCCGCAGATGTTATCGCTGTGCAGCAGCATAATGTCGATAGGCAAATACGATGAAGAGTCATTGATCTATCTGTTGAAGTATGCCTGCGGTACTACCAGATACCTGAAGGAAATATGGCGTGCTGCGGATACCTTTGGTGTGGATGTTCAGGGCTTCCTTGCCGGGATGCTTACGCAGATATTGTTCTCGGGAGCGGATGTTAAGGAAAAATACGACATTTATTCGCAGTTCTCCGAGGGCGCGACAGATTCCGCTCTTGAAAGGGCAGTATTGTCTGCTCTGTCCTATGATATGTTTGTAAATGAAGCCGAAGGGAATGAAAAATGCTATGAGAGAATAATGTATTATGCACGGCAGGGCGAGAGGCTGACGCATTTTTCTGTCTTTTCATTTCTGCAATATGCAGCAGGGAAAAAGGCTGCCGGTACCATAACAGTTGGTGAAATGGAAATCGCGCTTTATTTCATAAAGCAGATGTGGGGAGAGGGAATATTCCTTCCGTGTTTTATGAGCTTTAAGGAAGAAGAACCGAGGCTTAGGATATTCTCCGGCCAGAGCTTTATTGAATACTGCGGACATCCGGACAGTCATGTGATCCTGCATTATGTTACTTCTGCACCCGGAGTGGAGTCAGATGAATACAAAAAAGAAGAAATGCTCCATGTTTATGGAGGGGTATATATCAAGTCCTTTGTGCTGTTTAAGGGGGAGAAGATAAATTATTATATAACGGAAGAAAATGACCGCAGGGAAAAGCTTACCAAAGCGAGCGTGCTGGAGGCGGAAGAGACGGTAAGAATAGGAACTCCCGACCGTTATTCAATGATAAACAGCGTGGCGGTTATGGCGCAGGATCAGGCTGACGGCATGAATGCAAAGGCTGAGGAATATGAATTACAGGCATATCTGACAGACAAGCTGTTTATGCCGTACGGATATAAGGATAAAGTCTGAAATGAGCAATGGAATCAAAGAGGCCATAGGAAAGCTTTCTGCTGAGAAAACAGTCCTTGGCATAGATCTTACAGATGAATATACACAGATAAGCTATGGAACGCTTTCCGGGGATGTGCAGACGTACAGTCTTTCAGATACTGATGAAAGGCTTTCAATCCCGAGCCTCCTGGCAAAAAAGTCCGGAGAAAATATCTGGTATGCCGGAGAAGAAGCCATAGAGCAGGTGTCTCTTGGTGAGGCCGTGGCAGTGGACAAGATATTAGCCGGAGCTGTTGCAGGAAAAATAAGGGAAATCGACGGGCTGGAGTATGATCCGGTGGAGCTTTTGGCACTTTTCCTGAAAAAATGTCTGTCAAAACTGTCTACGGTAAGTCCTCTTGAAAGAGTGGTATCGGTGACCATTACGGTTGATGATACAAAGGCTTCTACCATCGAAACCCTGACGGAAGCGATAAGTATAATAAGGATCAAGCAGGAGCAGGTATTTTTCTTAAGCCATGCTGAGGCAGGATATCATTTCATTCTTCATCAGAAACCGGAGCTGCAGGCTTCCGATGTGCTTGTATGTGATTTAAGGGTTGATGGACTGCATACCATGTTTTATTCAAAGAATTACAGGACTACGCCGGTAGTGGTGCTTGTGGAAGAAAGGCATTATTCAAATTTTAAGCCGGAATTCTTTGAGGAGGATGAGCAGCAGAAAAAAAAGAACAAGGATGCTGAATTCATGACCATATGCCGTACCATACTTGAAGGACACCGGACATCGGCTGTCTATCTTCTGGGTGACGGGTTTTCAGGGGAATGGTTTCCGGATACATTAAAGTATCTGTGTGTGGGCAGGAGAATATTCTTAGGGAGTAATCTGTTTTCAAAAGGGGCATGTTTAGGTGCAATAGAGAAAAATGCTGCGGTAAAGGCTGAAAAGGGATATGTTTTTCTGGGACCGGAGAGGCTTAAAGCAAATCTGGGAATGAACATAGTAAGGGAAGGCCAGGATGCATATATGGCCCTTCTGGATGCAGGCAGGAACTGGTTCGATTCCGGCAGGGAATGTGACCTTATTCTTGAGGATGCGGGTCCTATAGAGATAATTGTGACACCACTTAACGGAAAGAACGTAAGAAAGATACCCATAGAGCTTAACGGCTTCCCGAAGAGACCCCCCAAGGCTTCAAGGATACATCTGGAGATAAGGATGGCCTCTGAAACAAAAGCAGAGATAAGGATAACCGATCTTGGCTTCGGAGAACTGTATTCGTCCTCCGGTCTGGAGTGGAAGAGTGAATTTACGCTGTAAAGGAGAATGATTTGGGTAAGATATATCAGTGCATAGGCAGGTATGCGGAAACCCCATATACGATAAAGAACACCTATATTCGCGTTTACTGCGTTGAGGAACTCTGCTTTTATATTTTCCATAATGCGGAAATGATAGATGAATCCTTTGCAGGCAATGAGCTTATTGAATGGCTGGCTGAAGAATGCAGCCTGAAGGATCTTGCTTCAGAACTTCGTCAGGTCATGCGGCAGAGTATCAGACCGGAGGCTTTTGCTGAAAGAATACTCAGCTATTGTCATTATGCGTCTGAGCGTGAGATAAAGGATACCGCAAAGGTTGTACGTTCTGCTCACGACATGGATGGCATCAGCAGGGAGCAGGTGCTGGCAGAATATTTCCTTAAAAGCGGCAGGGTGGCATTGGCATTTAAATGCTTTGAACGCATAATAAACAATCCCGCAAATGAAGGAAACAGGAAGCTTTTAGCACTTGCATACTATGACCTTGGGGTAATATTCTCAAAGCTGTTTTATTATAAAGAGGCTGCTTTGCATTTCAAGAAATCCTATGATATGACCGGGGATAAGGATGCGGAATTTTCTTATCTTGCGGCTAAGAGAATGGAGCTTGGTGAAAAAGAATACCTTAAGTTTATAGGGACGCTGCCTCCGGAATATACGGAAATAATGAACGTAGAGAAGACGATGCAGGCTCTGGAGGATGAATTTAAGCATAAAAAGAATGTGCGGAGCATCGAGTTGATGAAGGATGAGTTCAGGGGCTTTATGATGGAGTAGGATAGTGAACATTTTCGCTGCTATAAAAAAGAAGTGGGAAAAATGGTACTACGGCGACTTTGAGGAAGCGCCGGAGGATTGGGATGAAGATGCTCCGCGTAAGTCTGAACAATATCTGGGAGATGCGGATTCCAGGACTGTCTATGTACTGGAAGCTTTAGGACAGATGGCCGAGGCTGCGGACAAGGCTGACCAGAGCAGGGCGGAATATGAAGCTGTCACATCATTGCTTATGGATATGGAGCAGATAGAAAAGCTCTCCAATGATGTGAAGGTCCAGATTGCTGACCTGGCCGACCAGATAGCAAAAAGGGAAAAGGCCAGAAGGGAGCTGTTCCTAAAAACAGGCAACATGAAGGAAAAACGTCTGCTCCTGATGGAACGTTACGAGGAAGAAATCCCGGCAGGCATTGGCAAGATAAGGGATGCGGAGAAATACAGAAAGCTTATCTTAAGGGATCTTAAGAAGCTGGAAGCTGAAAGGCATTCATACAGGTATCAGCTCAGGGAAGCGAATATAACCATTGCAAATACAAGGGGCATAGCTCTCATATGCGTGGGAGCAATGCTGGTAAGTATCATTCTTCTGGCCGCGTTGCAGCTTGGATATGAAATGGATGTCATATGGGGATATCTCATGATATGTGCGGCAGGAGCCCTGACACTTACGGTACTATTTGTCAGGTATGCCGATGCCGGCAGGGAAAAGAAACGCCTGGAGAAAACCAGGAACCATATGATAACTCTTCATAATACCGTAAAAATCCGCTATGTAAACAATACTAAGCTTCTCTCATATCTTTATATGAAGTATGATGTGGAATCGGCAGATGAGCTTGAGGAATACTGGAATACATATACTGCTGAGGTGAAGGCAAGGCAGAAAGATCAGGAGCTTAAGCAGGAGCTGGAGTATTATTACAATTCACTGACGGATGTCCTGGGAAAGCACTCGGTTGAGGATCCTGAAATATGGATAAAACAGACCGCTGCACTCGTTGATCCCAGGGAAATGGTGGAAGTCCGCCACGGACTGATAGCAAGGCGGCAGAAATTAAGGGAACAGCTGGAATACAATGAGGATGTGGCGAGGAAAGCCCAGGATAAGATCAAGGATCTTGCAAGGACATACCCCCAGTATTCGGATGAAATAGCAGACATAGTAGACAGATACGAAGGTACATGAACATATCATTCAATATGGAAGGAACTGTATTTTGAGTTCCCCATAGCAGCCGGGAATACGGCAGAAGGAGGAAAAAATGGCAACAGACAGTTATACAAGCCCTTTATCGGAAAGGTATGCAAGTAAGGAGATGCAGTATATCTTCTCCCAGGATATGAAGTTCCGTACCTGGAGGCGCCTGTGGATAGCTCTGGCAGAAACTGAAAAGGAACTGGGGCTTACTGCGATAACCGATGAGATGATCGAGGAGCTCAAAGCGCATAAGGATGATATCAATTACGATGTGGCAAGACAGCGTGAAAAGGAAGTCAGACATGATGTTATGAGTCATGTATATGCATACGGAGTACAGTGCCCCAAGGCAAAGGGCATAATTCACCTGGGAGCAACATCATGCTATGTAGGCGACAACACGGATATAATCGTTATGAATGAAGCTCTGAAGCTTGTGCGCAGAAAGCTTGTGAGTGCAATAGATGAACTGGCAGCTTTTGCAAAAGAATATAAGGATGTGCCCACGCTCGCATTTACTCATTTCCAGCCGGCTCAGCCTACTACGGTTGGTAAGAGGGCAACTCTCTGGCTCAACGAATTCATGATGGATCTCGAGGATCTTGAGTATGTGATGGGAACACTTAAGCTTTTAGGTTCAAAGGGAACCACCGGCACACAGGCCAGCTTCCTTGAGCTATTCCACGGAGATCAGGAGACTATAGACAAGATAGACCCGATGATAGCTGAAAAGATGGGCTTTAAGGCATGCTACCCTGTATCGGGACAGACCTATTCAAGAAAGGTGGATACCAGAGTATGCAATGTCCTGGCAGGCATTGCGGCAAGCGCCCATAAGATGAGCAATGATATCAGGCTTCTGCAGCATCTCAAGGAAGTAGAGGAGCCGTTTGAAAAGAATCAGATAGGTTCTTCTGCTATGGCATATAAGCGTAATCCTATGCGTTCTGAGCGTATCGCCTCTCTTTCAAGATATGTGATGATAGATGCGTTAAATCCTGCTATAACATCAGCTACTCAGTGGTTTGAGCGTACCCTTGATGACTCGGCAAATAAGCGTATATCTGTTGCAGAGGCGTTTCTTGCTACTGACGGCATTCTTGATCTGGTGCTTAATGTTGTTGATGGTCTTGTGGTTAACGACAAGGTTATAACCAAACACCTTCTTAGTGAGCTTCCGTTTATGGCTACGGAAAATATAATAATGGACTGTGTAAATGCCGGCGGGGACAGGCAGGAACTCCATGAGGAGATAAGACAGCTATCAATGAAGGCCGGCGCACACGTTAAGAAGGAAGGATTAGAGAATAATCTTCTTGAACTGATAGCAGAGGATGAAATGTTCGGACTTACGAAAGAACAGTTGGAGGCAAGGATGAATCCTGCGGATTATGTGGGACGTTCTCCTGTTCAGGTGGATAAGTATCTTAATGATTTTGTACAGCCGGTGCTGGATGCCAGAAAGGATCTGAAGGTTGAGGGGAGCGAAATCAAGGTGTGATATTCGGAACTTGTAGATTTGTAATCTTGAAACAGTCAGTCCTGTATGGTATATTTTGTGAGTGGCTGTTTAGCAGGTGGATTTTTGGACAGTGTGCAGCAGCCGATGTCCAAAGAGGGTACAGTATTTCAGAAGTTTTAAGGAGGGAGCAACGATGGTAAAGGCTGTCGTGGGTGCAAACTGGGGAGATGAAGGCAAGGGCAAGATAACTGACATGCTTGCGACCGATGCAGATGTGGTTGTAAGGTTTCAGGGAGGCGCCAATGCCGGACATACCATAAAAAATAAATACGGCAAGTTTGCATTGCATACACTGCCAAGCGGTGTGTTCAGTGAGAATACCGTAAACGTGATCGGAAGCGGGGTAGCACTTAATGTTCCGAAGTTTTTCGAGGAAATCGAAGAGATAACTAAAAAGGGCGTGCCCATGCCTAAGATAATGATATCCGACAGGGCTCAGATCGTAATGCCCTATCATATACTCTTTGACCAGTATGAAGAGGAACGCCTGGCAGGAGCCGCATTCGGATCTACCAAGTCGGGTATAGCGCCTTTTTATTCGGACAAGTTTGCTAAGATCGGCTTCCAGGTAAATGAGCTTTTTGACAACGAGCTTATAAAGACCAAGCTTGAGAGGGTGCTTGTACAGAAGAATGTACTTCTTGAGCATCTTTATCATAAGCCGCTGCTTTCCGTTGATGAGCTTTATAAGACTCTCTGCGAGTACAGGGAAATGGTAAGGCCTTATGTGGGTGATACAGCATCATTTCTGGGAGACGCCCTTAAAAACGGCAAGACGGTTCTCATGGAGGGACAGCTGGGGACACTTAAGGATGCAGACCATGGAATATATCCGATGGTGACCTCTTCAAATACGATAGCTTCCTACAGTGCAGTAAGTGCCGGCATACCCCCGTATGAGATCAAACAGATCATTACTGTATGCAAGGCATATTCGTCAGCAGTTGGCGGAGGAGCGTTTGTATCAGAAATCTTCGGTGATGAAGCTAATGAGCTGCGGGACAGGGGCGGCGACGGCGGCGAATATGGTGCTACTACAGGAAGACCCAGAAGAGTGGGTTGGTTTGACTGCGTGGCTTCCAGATACGGCTGCAGGCTTCAGGGGACTACGGATGTTGCTTTTACGGTCGTGGATGTACTGGGCTATCTTGACGAGATCCCTGTATGCGTTGCCTACGAGATAGACGGTAAGGAAACAGGCGAGTTCCCGGTTACACATCTCCTGGAGAAAGCGAAGCCCGTCATAAAGACTCTTCCGGGCTGGAAGTGTGATATTCAGGGCATCCGTAAGTATGAGGATCTGCCGGAAAACTGCCGGAAGTATATCGATTTTGTTGAAGAGCAGATCGGATATCCAATTACCATGGTTTCCAACGGTCCTGCAAGAGAGGATATTATCTACAGGGAAAGCAAGCTTAAGTAACGGAAACTGAAAATAATAGTCTGATTCAGGGTAGGTGGGGATTTCCCCACCTACTTTAAACATTGGTGTTTTAATGGGTTTGAGCAACAGTAAAGAGGGAGTATATGAGTATTCTTGAAGGATTAAATGAAAGACAGTATGAGGCGGCCAGTCACCTGGAGGGGCCTCAGCTCATAATAGCCGGTGCGGGATCGGGAAAGACCAGGGTTCTTACTCACCGCATCGCTCATATGATAAAGGAGTGCGGGATCGATCCCTTCAATATCATGGCCATAACCTTTACCAACAAGGCTGCCGGAGAAATGCGGGAGCGAGTGGACAGGATAGTAGGGGAAGGCTGTGAAGCAGTATGGGTAATGACCTTCCATGCTACCTGTGTGCGGATACTCAGACGTCATATTGACCACATAGGCTATGACAATAATTTTACAATATATGATTCGGATGACAGCAAGTCCGTAATGCGTGAGGTGTTTAAGAAATTAAACATTGATACGAAATATCTGAAGGAAGCTACTGTGCTCAGGGCAATATCCAATGCGAAGGATGAATGCCTGGGACCTAATGAGTATGCGGAAAGTTATGGTCGTCAGTATGACAAGCGGGAGATAGCCCAGGCCTATGAGCTTTATCAGAGGACATTAAAGGACAATAATGCCTTGGACTTTGATGATCTTATAAGACTTACGGTGGCTCTTTTTAAGAGATGTCCCGATGTGCTGGAAATATACCAGAACCGTTTTAAATATATCATGGTGGATGAGTATCAGGATACGAATGACGCCCAGTTTGAGCTGGTGAGGCTTCTGGCTTCAAAGAATAAGAACCTTTGCGTGGTGGGTGATGATGATCAGTCCATATATAAATTCCGCGGGGCAAATATCAAGAATATACTTAATTTCGAGGAGCATTTCCCGGGAGCTAAGGTTGTAAAACTGGAACAGAATTACCGCAGTACCCAGAACATCCTTAATGCAGCGAATGCCGTGATAAAGAATAACAGGGGCAGGAAGAATAAGCAGCTTTGGACTGAAAGAGATGGAGAAGAGCTGGTTCATTTTAATGTATACCAGAGCGGACGAGATGAGGCATCTGAAGTCATTGATCAGATAGAGCGGATGAAAAGACGGGGAGTGGCGGATTTCGGTGATTTTGCTATTCTCTACAGGACGAATGCCCAGTCCAGAGAATTTGAAGAACAGCTTGTCAGGAGAAATATTCCTTACTATCTGGTGGGCGGAGTGAACTTCTATTCCAGACGGGAGATCAAGGATCTGCTGGCATATTTAAAGACCATAGATAATGCGAGGGATGACCTGGCTGTAAAGCGTATAATAAATGTACCCAAAAGAGGCATAGGTGCTACATCCATTGAAAAAGTCTCTGCTTTTGCCGAAAGCAACGGAATGGGCTTTTTTGAGGCCTGTGCCCTTGCTGAAGAAGTCCCCGGTCTGAACAAGGCTGCGGTGAAAGTGTCCGGTTTTGTGGACCAGATAGCAGAGTTCAGGGATTGTCTGGTTAAGGAAGGCATGACGGCAGCATTAAAGAAAATAATAAGTGTTACAGGCTATTATGAGGAAATAAAGAATTCTGATGAGGACGATGCTGAAGACCGGCTGGCCAATATTGACGAAATGATCAGTACCCTGCAGCAGTTTGAAAATGAGCATCCTGACGGAAATCTGTCACAGTTTTTAGAGGAAGCGGCACTTGTATCCGACCTGGATAGTACGGATGAGGAGAGCTCAAGGGTGCTGCTGATGACCATACATTCGGCAAAGGGATTGGAATTCCCTATCGTGTTCCTTTGCGGTATGGAGGATGGTGTGTTCCCGGGATATATGTCCATAAACAGCGGCAACGACGAAGATATAGAAGAAGAGCGGAGACTGGCCTATGTTGCGATCACCAGGGCAAAGGATATCCTGTACATATCTGCGGCCAGGGGCCGTATGGTAAGGGGTGAGACCTCCTATAATCCTGTCAGCAGGTTTGTCCGTGAAATTCCGGAGGAATTACTGTCCGAGGACGGCGATGACACGAAGGGGTATCTTGACTATAGCCGCAGCAGGGCAAGCGAGCCGGAAAGATATGCCTCCATACCGAAATCTGTCGATATAGAAAAGGCAGCGGCTTCAGGCCTTTTTAAGAAAAATGCAATGGCAGCCCTGGGAAGCGAAAGCAGAAAAAAGCCTGTGTTTGAAAGTAAACAGGAACCGGCAAGGTTAAGTCAGAAAGATGTCCTGAAAAAAGCAGGGGAGATGAAATTCGGAAAGCCTGATTATGAGGTGGGGGATCGTGTAATGCATATTAAGTTCGGCGAAGGAACGGTGCTTGCAATAGAGAAGGCGGCACGGGACTACCAGGTGACGGTTAACTTTGATGTGGCCGGACAGAAGATAATGTATGCAGGATTTGCCAAGCTTCAGAAACTCTGAAAATACGGTGTTGAAAATTCGTGTAGTAAAGTACTGAAAAATGTGGTAAAATGTTGAACATATGGGGGGCGGGATCGTCTCACAAATCATACTCTATGAAAGGCGGTATTCTATAATGTTAAAGATGGATGATGTACTGGCAGCAGTAAAGTTAACAGATTTCCTAAGAAAGAAAAAAGAGGAAGAAGTAGAAGAAAAGGCAACAAAGAATGTATGGAAGACGGTTCTTATCATTTTAGGTATCGTTGTTGTTGCAGCAGTTGTTGCATTTGCTATCTATAAGTTCATGACACCTGATTATCTCGATGATTTCGATGATGATTTTGATGATGACTTCGATGATGATTTCTTTGATGACGATGATGTCGTTGAGGATGAGACAAAGAAGGTAGAAGGTTGAGTTCAGAGGACTTAAGTTCAGAAGGCTGAGTTTAGTTGATCCACTTCAGGAGCGGGAACGTTTCGTCCCCGCTCTTTTATTATCGCAGGGCTGTGGCATGCTGAATGACTATGAAGTATTACGGAGCGTGGGTACTTGAACAGTGCCTGCCGGGAGAAAAGTGATGAGATTAAAAAAAGGTGAAATATATAACGGCATAGTGGAGAAGACTGATTTCCCGAATAAGGGGAAGGTGCGGGCTGTCGAAAATGAAGACGGCATTGACTATGTGACTGTGAAGAATGCACTTCCGGGACAAACGGTTGAATACAGGCTCACAAAGAAAAGCCACGGCCGTGCGGAGGGGCTGCTTAAGGCTGTTATAGAGCCTGCAGCCTGTGAGATCACAGATAAGTGTCCGAATGCGGGGATATGCGGCGGATGCCTTTATCAGGGCTATCCGTATGAGGAGAGCTTAAGGATAAAGGAAGCACAGGTGAAGGAGCTCTTAAAGGGCTATATAGAATCACCGGACATTGTATATGATGGGATCAGTGCCAGTCCGCTTGAACAGGGCTATAGAAATAAAATGGAATACACCTTCGGGGACCGCTATAAGGATGGTCCTTTGGCCCTTGGTCTGCATAAGCGTGGAAGCTTTTACGATATAGTGGATGCGGATGCCTGCCGGATTGCGGACGGTGATTTCGGCGTGATACTGGAATACACAAGAAACTTCTTTGCAGAAAGAAATATACCTTTCTATCACCGGATGAACCATGAGGGCGTATTAAGGCACTTGTTGCTGCGCAAGGCGGCTAAAACCGGAGAGATACTGGCGGCTCTTGTAACTTCTTCGGAACTTGCCGGGGAAGGTATATGGGAAAACTGGAAAGATGGGCTTTTTACTTTGGAACTATCCGGACATTATTCAGGAATACTGCATATAATAAATGACTCTGAGGCCGATGCTGTAAAATGCGATTCTCTGGAAGTGCTTTACGGTCAGGATTATTTTGTGGAAGAAGTACTGGGACTGAAATTCAAGATAACCCCTTTTTCGTTTTTCCAGACCAACAGTTTAGGGGCAGAGCTGCTTTACGATAAGGCAAGAAGCTATATCAGGGAGTATATTGGCGGAGGCCTGGTTTTTGATCTGTATAGCGGTACCGGAACCATAGCCCAGCTATTGGCACCGGCAGCCGGGAAAGTGGTGGGCGTGGAGATCGTTGAAGAGGCCGTCATTGCTGCCGGGGAAAATGCAAAGGCAAACGGTCTTTCAAACTGCGAGTTCATTGCCGGTGATGTATTAAAGGTACTTGATGATTTCAGTGATGCTAAGCCTGACTGCATCATCCTGGATCCCCCAAGGGATGGAATCAATCCGAAGGCGCTGGGCAAAATACTGGCATACAATGTGAATAACATAGTCTATATTTCCTGCAAGCCCACAAGTCTTGCAAGAGACATGGCTGCTATAAGTTATGCAGGCTACAGGATAAAGAGATGGGGGATGGTGGACATGTTTCCTTTTACAGGGAATGTCGAAGTCTGTTGTTTGCTTGAAAGGCTGAGATCCGCAAAGGAGCATATCGGGATTACAATCGATGCAGAGGATTACTATAGGATAAAGGATTCCGGAGATGATAGAAATAGCCGTTGGTAAACACTTTAGAGAAAATCATGAGGATAAGCATAAAAGAGATGCAAAGAATGGATGGTATAGATACGACTCGCGATTTGCATTCCCTGTTTATGATGTTAAAGGGATATTTGCTTTATTTCAGACTTGGAGTAAAATAGGTACTGTTCTAAATCGGAATAGTACAATGTTTAGCAGCCACAGTGTGGAGGAAGGGAGATTATGAAAAAGAAATTTTTTGCAGGGCTGATTGTTACGATGGTGATGTTAACCTGTGCTTGCAGCAATGGGCAGGATACGAATGCAACAGAACATCCTAAGGATGCTGATTCAGAGGTGGCGGTTTCGTCAGACAGTCTCTATGCGTCCTCACATGAAGTGGTGGATTCTCCGGAATGGGTAAGCACACTTCCGGCTGCTCAGGACGGATCAGTTGATCAGCTCTTTATCGTTGCTGCAATGGGAATGGATAAAACCACGGCTACCATTTCAATGCACGAACGTGATGAAAGCGGCGCATGGAAGCAGGTGCTTTCCACCCCGGGCTTTGTGGGAAGAAACGGCTTGTGCCTTGATGCTGACCATGCAGAAGGCTGCGGACAGACCCCCGTGGGGACATACAGCTTTAATAAAGCATTCGGCATAGCGTCTGACCCGGGATGTGCGATACCCTATGTGCAGGTAGATGATGACACCTACTGGTCAGGGGACCAGAATGAGGGCATGCACTATAACGAAATGGTAGATATTAAGGACTATCCGGATCTGGATATGGAAAACAGCGAGCATATAGTTGATTATGACTACCAGTATCAGTATTGCCTTAATATAAGCTTTAACGACGACGGAACACCGGGGAGGGGATCTGCGATCTTCCTTCACTGCTTTGGACCGGAGAAACCTTATACAGGCGGATGCGTCGCAGTTCCCGAGAATATAATGAAGCTCATCATGCAGAGGGTACAGCCCGACTGTGTGGTAGTGATAGATACAATGGATGTTCTGACAGGTGTGCAATAAGTCCTGAAAAACAGAGTCTGCGCAGGATATGGCCGAAAGGGGAGATATGAAAAAGAGAGGTTTGAGACTTGCGGGAATTATGATGGGACTGGTGCTGCTTGGCGGCTGTGCCGGAAAGCCGGGGAACAGCTCTGAGCCGGCAGACGTCCGGGAGGAAGTGGAGGTTCCGGAAGAGGATTCCGCAAACTATCCTGAAGTCGGTGAAAACGAACAGGAAGAAAACGGCGACCCGGCCGAGGGCCAGGATGTGCCGGCTGCTCTTTCACAGGAAGAATACGAGAGCATTTATGCCCCGGTGATTGATGAACTGCTGGAAGCAATAGAGAACGGATATGATTATGAAAAAGCTTACGAGTATCTATCGGAGGGACTCATTGAAAGGTTAATGTATGGTGAAAAGGATACTCTTCCGGATGAAATCGGCTACTGGCTTGAAGACTACAGCGGCGATGGGATTCCTGAGCTTCTTGTAGGCTATAGTGAAGTCTACGAAACCGGCGAGCAGGAGATGCATATTGAGGATTATATTGCCGGTGTATATACCATTAAGGACGGTAAGCCTGTTATGACCATTGAAGGCTGGGCAAGAAACAGCTACAGGCTGATGGATGAAGGGCATTTTTTTAATATCGGTTCAGGCGGGGCCATGAATACGATTATCGGTGAGTGTCACTTAAGCGAAGACGGGACAGAAGTCATCTGGGATGAATTCTGCTTTACTGAAGGAAGAGCTGACGGAAGTATAGCCGTATTCACCAATGACAGCGGAGTTGCTGACCGGGAAGTATCTGAAGAGATGGATATAGGAGAAGAAGAATTTTCAGACATCATGGGCGAGTACGAACTAAGGTGCGAGCTGATCACATGGCTGCCGGTACGGGGATATAGCCATGAAAAGGATGATATAGATCAGTCCTATGACCTCAGGGAAGAAGCAATGTACCTGTTTGAGGCTTATTACAGTGATCCTACCGAAGAAAACTGGGATAAGTTCATAGCTCTGGCACCTAAGGATGCAGTGCTCTTTATCGTAACCAATCCGCCTGCAGAACTTAAAGACCTCGCAAATTCACCTGTGGTCATTGATAAGTCTGCATTCGATACGGTGGTTGCCGTTGCGCTGGCGGATTATACGGAACTTGAGCTGGAGGACGGAGAGGTGTCTTTCAATGAAAATGATGAAATGCTCTGGAATCCTGCTTCCGTAGACAAACTGTATAGTGGAAGTTTAAGCAAAGGTGAAATCGTGTCCTTTAGAATAGTACTTCCGGAGGGTGGCCCTGCCCGTGCGCTCAGAGTATACACACCGGATGCTGATGGAATGTTCCTTGTGACTACACTCAGTGGAGAGTGGGATCAGCACAGCACTTTTGTGACAGCAAACGGGGCAGAATAAAATCATATCTTAAAGCTGATATAGACGGATTTTGTATACAATATTTTTTCCGAAGGGGCCGGGATATGGTACAATAGAACGTGTTCATGATTACATAAATATGAAGCAATGGTACATCAGAAGTCACATTAAAAGTTATATTAAAAGTTTCATGCAAAAGGAGGCTTACTTAAATGAACATCTTAGACAGAGTACAGGTAACAGACACAATAAAGTTCGTAGGGGCGGATGATCCCGAGCTTGAGATATTTGAAAGCCAGTATCCTACGGAGGGAATATCCTATAATTCATATGTGATCCTTGATGAAAAGATCGCCGTAATGGATACAGTGGATCCCAGGGGCACGGAGCAGTTTTTTGATAATCTCAAAAATGTGTTAGGAGATAAGAAACCGTCATATCTTGTGGTTCAGCACCTTGAGCCCGATCATGCGGCTAATATCGGAAAGCTTGCGGATATGTATCCTGAGATGCAGATCGTAGGCAGCGCAAAGACTATTCAGATGCTGCCCCAGTTCTTTGAGAATGATTTTACAGGCAGATGCATTTCAGTTAAGGAAAATGACACTCTTTCACTGGGAAGCCATACACTGAGATTTATCATGGCTCCAATGGTACACTGGCCCGAGGTAATGGTTACCTATGAGGAGAGCGAGAAAGTTCTTTTCTCGGCAGATGCCTTCGGAACATTCAGCGCACTGGAGAACGGCGAGGAGTGGATAGCTGATGCAAGCCACTATTATTTCAACATAGTCGGAAAGTACGGCGGACCGGTTCAGCAGCTTTTAAAGAAGGCGGCAGGGCTGGATATCGCAGTCATAGCTCCGCTCCACGGACCTGTGCACAAGGATGATATAGCATTCATCGTGGAGACTTATGACAAGTGGAGCAGCTACAAGCCTGACAGGGAGGGAATCTTCATCCCTTATGCGTCTATTCATGGTAATACAAAGAAAGCTGTACTTGAATTTGCAAAAGAGCTTGAGGCAATGGGAGAGAACGTAAAGACTATGGATCTTACCGAAGAGGACGTAACCGAAGCAGTCGAGCAGGCTTTCCTTTATGACAGGATGATAGTATGTGCCTGCACCTATGATGGCGAGATATTCCCTCCTATGAATGATCTGCTTCATCACCTCAAGATCAAGGCTTTCCAGAATAGGAAGGTGGGAATCATAGAGAATGGTTCCTGGGCACCTGTTGCCGGCAAGAAGATGAAGGAATACTTTGACGCCATGAAGGATATCACTGTTGTTGAGCCGATCGTAACCATTAAGTCTACAAGAAAGGCTTCTGACGCACCTGCATTTGAGGCGCTTGCCAAGGCTATGGCGAAAGCATGATCTGATCATGAAGAGTGAAGGAGTGTTACTCCAATAGTCCAAAATTTGGATTTTGCAACGTTAATGACCGGTATCGGAAAGGAATGCAGACAGCTTGACGATACCGGTTTTTTGTTGCGTTTACAGGCTGCTTTAATTGTCCCTTTAATTGTCCCTGATAGGGCTTGTGCTTGCAGTTGTTTTAAAATTGTGCTAAAATAATGCGGTTTTGTGGGGAAAGTTTAGGCTTGAAGCCCTGAATCTCAGGGAATTCAGGTATGTTTTCAGACGGTACGTACGGAGCATTGTACTATGGCAGGCATTTTTAAAAGAGTGGAAAAAAAATATCTGCTTACGGCAAAGAAGAGCGAGGCTTTCATTGAAAAGCTCGGGGACCGTATAGTTCCGGATAAGTATACGGACTATACTATATGCAATGTGTACTATGACACGAAGGATAATGACCTGATCAGAAGATCCCTGGATAAGCCTATGTATAAGGAAAAATTCCGGGTGCGCTGCTACGGCACCGCAAAGGAAGATACGAAGGTATACCTGGAGCTTAAGAAGAAATGGAAAGGTGTGGTATACAAGCGCAGGGTGGGAATGCCCATGAGTGTTGCTGCGGCCTATCTTGATGACGGTGTGTATCCTGAGGAATACGACTGTCAGATATTCAGGGAGATAGACTATGCCATAAAGTTTTATGACTTAAAGCCTAATGTTTTTCTTGCGTATGACAGGATGGCGTATGTAGTAAAAGATATGCCGAAGATAAGGTTTACAATAGACCGGCATATCCGCAGCCGGAAGACGGACATGGATCTTCGCAAGGATACTGCCTGTGATGAACTCTATGAAGAAGATATGCGGCTTTTAGAGATAAAGGCGCCTGATTCGCTGCCTCTGTGGTTTGTGGAGATAATGGATGAGCTGGATATCAGATCCTCTTCATTTTCCAAATACGGGAGAGTATATCAGAGCAGGCTGAAGAAAGATCTGGAATCTGTTCAGGATGGGGATTGCGTTCAGCAGCGTTTTACGGCCCAGCAGCTTGAACTGGCATTTAACGAGTTTGCCGAAGTATGATATTGAGGAAAGAAGCGGTTTAGTATAGTTGCGGTTGTTCAGACTCTGTGGGGGCTGAATGATTACAAAGAATAAAAGCGAGGTATTGTTATGTTTCAGAGTTTACTTACTAACGCAGCAGGGCAGGTGACTGCATCAGGAGCATTGATATGCCTGTTCGCATCTCTTTTGTGCGGACTGGTAATTTCACTGCTTTATATGTTTAAGTCAAACTACACCAAGAGCTTTGCCATAGGACTTATCCTGTTGCCGGCACTTGTGCAGGTGGTTATCACTGTTGTAAACGGAAATCTCGGTGCAGCGGTATCTGTAATGGGTGCATTCAGTCTGATAAGGTTCAGATCCCTGCCGGGAACGACCAAGGATATCACTTTTATATTTTTCGCTATGGCAGTAGGTCTTGCCAACGGAATGGGGTATGTATTCTACAGTGGCGGTACCACCCTTGTACTGGCTGTGATCTATCTCATACTTGTCCTGACAAAATTCGGTGAGAGCAGCAAGGGAGAAAAGAGCCTGAAGATACTTATTCCCGAGGCGCTTGATTATACTACCGTGTTTGATGATACTTTTGATAAATATCTTTCAAAGTCAGAACTTGTTAAGGTTAAGACCACTGACTTGGGAAGCATATTTGAGCTTAACTATATGATAACCATCAAGGATCCCGCAAAGGAGAAGGAATTTGTGGATGAGCTCAGGACGAAGAACGGCAACCTGACGATTATATGCTCAAGACCGGTGACACGTGCTCCGGAAGAAATGTAATAATGTAATAACGTGAGTATAAGTATCCGGCAGCGGATGGATGTTTTGGAGATTGATGCAATGGGGCGCCGATAGGCTGTATGTTATACAGCTGTCGGCGTTTTTTACGGCCGGGAATCCGGTCCGGAGCAAAAAAAATTCCGCATGTAATAATATATTGAAAAAAGTAAAATACGGACGCTGCTCTGCGTGTCCGGAATGTTAAAAGGACGGCTTGAAGCCGCACGGAGGTATTACGTGAGAAAAAGATTAGCGGTATTAAGTATATGCTTTGCAGCTCTCTTTGCTGCGTCATGCACGCAGAATGGGAATGTTGCGGGAGGCAGCGATTTGCTGTCAGATAATGGGGCTGTTTCTGACATGGATGAGGATAGTAATCCGCTGACATCGGTTCCCGCCGGTATTTCTCAGGTGGAGCATGTAGATACAACGGTGGAAGACGGACGGACTGCAGGGATAGAGCTTCATGACAGGGTATATAGTCTGTCGTTTCCGGCATACAGCGAAAATTATGACTATTATGGATACAAGGAGGAAAAGGCCACCTTTATTGAAATGTCCGGAAGTACGGCGGATGTGACAGGGGACGATGCCGACGATGTGAGCGTGTCGGAGGGCCTTATAAAGATAACCGGAAAGGGAACGTATGTGCTGTCCGGAGACTTTGAAGGGCAGATACGTGCACAGACTGAGGATAAAAATGTCCGTCTGGTACTAAACGGTGTGAATATTACATCCCCTGACGGCCCGGCTATATGGGTCACAGGCGCAAAGAATATGTATATCAGCCTTGCAGACGGAACGGAAAACAGCATATCCGACAGTGCGGATTATTCCGATACCGAAGCTTCTGCAGCCATAACAGCAGACTGTGATATGGTGATAAACGGAAACGGGAAGCTTAATGTCTGCGGAAATCATTCGAGGGCTATACATACCAAGGACGACCTGATCCTTAGGAGTGGCAGCCTGGAAATATCATCTGTAGGAGATGCCATAAAGGGAAAGGATTCCATAAAAGTATACAGCGGAAACTATACAATAAATGCCGGCGGCAAGGGAATGGTTGTCACGGAAAAGGAAGATGATGAGAAAGGCTATTTCTATGTTGAAGGCGGCACAATAGGCATCACAGCCGGGGATGATGGGATACACTGCAACGGTGATGTGATGATAGTCGGCGGGGAGGTTGATATAAATGCCGGCGACGACGGGATTCATGCCGATAAGGTGGTGCTTTTGTATGATACGGATGTAAATGTGGCTAACTGCAAGGAAGGCATCGAGGGCACAGTCATTGACATGGTGGGGAGCATAGTGAATGTGGAAAGCTCTGATGACGGCTTAAATGCTGCCGGCGATACGGAGGAATCAGAGACTGACGGAGATGAGGAACCCTGGGATTTCATGGCAGGAAATGAAGGAAATGTCATTTATCTGGACGGCAGCAATGTATATGTGAATGCTTCTGGCGACGGTCTGGACAGCAACGGCTACATCTATCTGACGGGCGGCAATGTTGTGGTGGACGGACCGGAGAATTCCGGCAACGGTTTCTTTGACTACGGCGTAGATTTCATAATGACCGGTGGAACTCTTATAGGCGCCGGTTCATCGGGAATGCTGCAGACCATATCAGAAAGCTCGACGGTAACATGCATAGCAGTGGCAGCGGCAGCGTTTGACGATGGTAGCGATGACAATAGTGAAAGCAGTCATGACGGCCCCGGCAGGCACGATGAAGGATGCGCAGAGGCTGGAACCGGAATTGTGATAAAGGACAGCGCAGGGAATGAAGCCGTAAGCTTTTATCCGGCAAAAAGCTACAGTGCAATTGTCTTTGCAGGTTTTGGATTCGAAAGCGGTGAGACATACACTGCTGAGAGCAGGAACTCTGCTGCGGCAAACCTTGACGGAACCGATTTGGGCAGCGTTACTATTGAGGGCATAGTAAATTACATCGGTGACCTGCAGACTTTTGGCGCACCCGGAGGAGGCCCCGGAGGCAAAACGGGCTTTGGCACACCGCCTGATTCTGACGGTAAACTGCCGGATGGAGAGCGGCCGGATTTTGGACATCATCCGGAGGGAGAGAGACCGGATTTTGACGGAGAACTTCCTGACAGGCCGGAAACTGATTAAAGTCTCGTAAGATTGACTCAAAAGGTAAAAATAAGGCATAAAAGATATATTAAGAAAAAGTGTTTTTTGATAAAATAAATGTGGAAAATTGTGAACTGCAAACAGAGCACGCTATACCCGTGCGTTTTGTCATGTAAAAAAAGGGAGGGGCAAAGATGGACTCATCAAATCAGAAATTCAACCCGGCAGACGGATCAGGATTACTTGGAGCAATACCGGAAAAGCCTATGGCACCGGGAGGCATGCCGTATGGCATAGCAGAAAAGCTGCCGGATAATATTCCCGAATCGGTACCGGGGATCACTGCAACGGTTTCAAAGGAGCAGGAAGCCGGAATTGATGATTTCTATAGCGAAGATCTGATCAATAATATCTTCGAGATTTCAAACGAACTTTATATTAAGATGCGCGATCCGGCTACAAGTGCGGAAGAAGACCACCTGACCATTATCAGGCTTCTTACAGATCTGGGCAGGCGTCTGGTAAATGCTGACAGGGCAAGTTTCTGGAGACTGGATAAGGAAGCGGGTACTATCTGGACACTGTCTGCTACGGGAACAGGGAAGATAGAGATTCCCATCGGAACGGGCATGGTAGGCAAAGCTCTTACAGAAGGCCGTTCCATTGTGACCAATGATCCATACAATGATCCTTTCTTTAATGCGGAAGTCGATAAAAAGACCGGATATGTTACCAAGTCAATCCTTGTTATGCCTATAACCAACAGCCGTGGCGAGTATATCGGTGCATATCAGGTAATCAACAAAATTGACGGTGATGGGAAATTCAATATCAGAAGAGACTGCAAGAGACTTTCACTTGCTGCGTTTATCTGTTCCATTACGCTGGAGAGTGAGCTGTTCTTAGCTGATGCTGAACGTGACCGTCTGACTAAGGTACGCAACCGTATAGGTTTCTATCATGATTTCAGTATCAGGTACGGTGATGGCATCGACAGACGTAATAATGCGGGTGGATCCATGATCATGTGTGATATCGACCATTTCAAAGCCGTAAATGATACCTACGGGCATAATGCGGGAGACGCTGTGCTCAGGCATGTGGCAACACTTGCCTCCAATACCATCAGAAAGGATGATGTCATCTACAGATGGGGCGGAGAAGAGTTTATCGTGCTGCTCAATGATACGGATATCGATGGTGCAGTGGCTACGGCTGAAAAGATCAGGACTGCGGTTGAAGCTTCGGAATGCATTTTTGACGGAACTGCGATAAGCGTGACTGTAAGCTTCGGATGCGGCAAGGTGGATCCGGCGAAGTCAGCGGAAGAGAATATAGCAGTCTGTGACAGGAGATTATATATAGCAAAGGAGACCGGAAGAAACCGTGTAGTCAAGGAGGGCTGACGTGGGGGTATTTCAGATAATCCCGGATCTGCTGCATCTGGATGACAGTCTGGAGCTGGCCCGGGAATATGGATTGGGGTTCGAATTTAATGATTTTTTCACACCTAAGGTGTTGGATGATGAAAAAAGGTGTGATGAGCTGATAACAAAATACAAGGATATAAAAGTGCCGGGGCCGGTGACTAATCACGGAGATTTCTTTGATGTGCTGGTGTTCAGCGATGATGAAGAGATCAGAAAGACAGGTTACAAACGGATCAGGCAGAGTCTGGGGGTTTCTGAAAGGCTGGGTGCTGTGGGAACGGTATTTCACTCGAATATCTGCCCACAGCTCTATCTGTCGCAGTATATCAACAACTGGGTAGACAGAAATGAGGAGTGCTGGCGCAGCATATGCGATGAGTATCCGGAGCATCAGATATGGCTTGAGAACATGTTTGATTCAGATCCGGCACCGATGAAGCGTCTTGCTGAGAGGCTTAAGGATGTAGAGAATTTTGGACTTTGTTACGACTATGCCCACGCAGGCTGCTTTGGCAGGGACCATGACATAGATGAGTGGTCGGAAGCCGTGGGACCGTATATACGGCATGTGCATATCAATGACAATGATGGCAAAAGAGACCTGCATCTGCCGGTAGGGGATGGCGATATGGACTGGGATAAATTCCTTGTGTACTATGACAGGTATATGAAGGATGTCCCGGTGCTTATAGAGAATACCGGTGTGGAAGCGCAGCGAAGGTCTCTGGTATTCCTTAGGGGAAAGGGACTGCTGTAGCCGGATGGGAATATGACGGATAAGGTGTAAATATATGTTTTAGGGTGAGGAAACTATGGAAACTGCAAATGCTGAAAAGAAGGGGATAAATAAAAATCTGATCATAATTATTGCCGCTGTGGTCGTTGCGATTATCGCACTGGTCGTGGGCGGCATTTTCATTTTCGGAGAAAAGACTTACAGAGTACTGAAAATCCATCAGGTAGAGGGACAAGCCAGTGTCGTACACAGTGACGGCAGTGAAGTAACCCCGTATGAGAATATGCTGCTTCAGAGCGGCGATCAGATATCCCTGGTGGAGGGAACTCTGATTATAAAGGCTGATGAGGATAAGTATATCTACCTGGAAAACAATACGACGATAATCCTTGAGGCGGATGGAACTGCAGCAAATTCAAGGACATCCATACAGCTGTTGGAAGGTGCGGTCATCAACCAGATAGAGGAACCGCTGTCAAGTAAGTCCGTATATGAGCTGAATACCCAGAATGCGACCATGTCTGTAAGGGGTACGATATTCAGGGCAGAGGTATTCACTGTTGCTCCGGATGAGGATGATGCAGCTGTCAGTGGTAATACCGTGTCTGCTGCAGATGGACTTTCGGGAAGTGCAGGCGGAAGTACAGAGGAGGATATTGTCTATACAACCGCACAGACAATTGAGGGAACGATACAGACGGATCTGATACTTCCGGATGGCTCAAAAGGAAACCAGGTACAGGTGGTGGACTTTGGTAATATGGTCACGATACGTCAGGATGCAATTGCTACGGCATATCAGGGCGCTATACAGAAATTTGATATCAAAACGTTTAAGAGTCAGACACTTGGATATCTGGGAATAATACAGAAGAACAGTGATAAGGATTTAGGAGTAACCCCGGAAGAACTGGAAGAATTGCAGGAAAATGCCGGCCCCTTTACCGTGACTTTCATGAGCAGTGATGATGTTGTGTTTGGAACCGTGGAAGTGGAAAAGGGTGAGCCTGTGAAGGAACCTTTGCTTATGCCTACAGCATCCGGAAGCTGGGATTTTATTTTCGGTAACAGCGTATCTGAAAACACAACGATATACTGGAAGGCCGGAAAGTAAGTTTGCTTAATGGGAGAATATACTCATATGGGAATGCATGGTTTTAAAAAGAGAATAGTGCAGTGTATTGTGACGATAATTCTGAGTCTGGGGATGTTGTCATGCTTTTTTGGTATATCTGATTTGGGAAAAATGACAGTATATGCCGAGGGTGAGTTCCCTGAAGACTGGGAAATAAATGATGAGTTTTATAAGTCTTTTTCTTATGACCCGAATTATAGTGGTGCATTTGCCGTGTTTTGTGATACGGAGGAGGTTGCGGAAACTGCAATTAATAAGATTTCTAATGCGATATATTATGATTCTTTGATAGCTGATCTTAATAATATCAGAGAAGACGGCAATAATAATATAAGATGCCAGGTAGAATATGCGGATTTGGAAGATGATGGTCTGGAAGGGAACATGTCAGTCAGCTTATTTCCACCGACACAAGACAGCGAGTATTATGCTGTTAAATACTGGAAAAGAAAAGCAGAGTGGGCACCTAAAGTATTTAGTGGTCTACATTCATACGATATAGCTGTTTTTGTTGCAGCCTATGATGTATATGTCAGGTATGACACAGAAGGTGGAACAGAAACAAGCGGTGTACAGTATACCCCTATCTTTACAGATAGCTCTTCAAGAGTCTCTGTAACACTTAAGGATGAGACATCCACAACCCGTAATGGATATACATTGTCCGGCTGGCGGGATGATACCTTGGGAACAGAGTATGACCCCGGGGAGGCAATGGATTTAACATTTCGCTGCCAATATATTATTACTATGAAGGCAGACTGGGAAGAAATTCCTAAAGTAACTATCACTTACAGGCCAAATGGCGGTACCGGCAGTGCACTGAATGAAACCATGGAGTTTGAAACAGATGACGGCGGAGATTTTGGAAGCATAGATCTTCGGTCATCTGCAGATTTTACCAGGGATGGCTACACTTTGGCCGGGTGGAGAGTTACTGAACCCGGGAAGACAAATGATGTTGAGGAATTTGCTTTGGGGGCAGAGTGCACATTTTCTGCTAATGCAGACAATCTTGTTTTCGATGCTATATGGGAACGCACGTCGGTGGATGTCAGTGTACAGTATAAGCCTAACGGCGGAACAGGTGATGTGGTTAAGCAGAATGAAACTATACCTGTATCAGCTAACAGCAGCAGCGGGCAGATAACCCTGCTTGATAAGGCCGACTTTAAACGGTCAGGGTACACACTTACAGGATGGTCTGACGGAAATAAAACTTATGGTTTGGGTGCAAAATATTCGTTTTCACTGGCAGCAGATGATTCAAGCAAGTCCCTGACTTTTGATGCTGTCTGGACTGCAAAAAAAGCCGGCAGCGTGGAGATAGACATAAAGAAGCCTGCGCTTGTGGGTACTAAGATCAAGTATGACATAGAAAAGAATTCTGACGGCGATGTTACGGTGGAATACAAGAAAAAGGGCG
>JAEEGL016032656.1_pt1 | contig 36097 bp, 38 predicted proteins | sample 9134231 | NCBI WGS metagenome assembly JAEEGL01 (sample SAMN16246548, study PRJNA631951) | gut metagenome | biome: gut microbiome; feature: rumen; material: fiber-attached | host: Bos | place: Iran: Karaj | collected 2018-10
ATATTGACCTTGAAAAACTTTCACTTTGCTATTCCCATAGAGCATAGTGAACTTCTGTGTTTTCCTCTGAACAAAGGAAATCGTCCGAAACCCCTTTAAACACTGAGATTCCAGACGATTTTGTGACTTTCACTTCCTTTAAAAGTGGAAGTTTACCATTCTTCTTTAATTGAATTAGTGAAGAGTGAAATTATACTTCTACAGATTTCATCCATATCACTTGACAAATCAATACTATTTCTTGGAAAGATTTCAATATTTGCACTAAGGTCTTTTCTTTTGCTACTATCATTAAGTGAATGATAATCGCATATTGTTACTAAAGGGGCTTCTATTCTCATCTTTCCATCTTTAAATTTAAACGATAGTCTGTATTTGAATCCATCAAGTGTATTGTAATTTCTTTTTCCTAAAATCAATGCTTTATTACATTTTTGATAAGCATTCACAGTTATAGCATCATATTCTATTTTGGAGATGCCATTTATTCCACCATAATAATCATTTAATGCAAGTAACAGTTTCTGATATATATCTTTTTGTTTTAATCCATTGATTGATACTATAGCATAACTTGAACTGTTATCATCCCACCATGCTAAATGATTATCTGATAATTGAGTAAACAATACACCATTCTTATTTTGTAAATCAGATAGTGATATTTCAAATTGAGAATATGCACTTTGGAAACTAAAACCCAGAAATAAAAATATAAACAGTACCTTTTTCATTACAACACTATTTTGTTTCTAATCTGCGACAAAAATAATAAAATTCTAGGTAAGTTCCAACAAATACTTGAAAAAAAGCATTTGATATATAAAAACATGGGCTATCCATGCCATTTTAAGCATTTCAAGCCCATGTAATGTTGAGGGATGTGGTATTTTAACTGCGTGCATCATATTGACTCTGTGCTGTTATATATCCACCCCTTGCGGTTGGTGGCATCCCTCAGTAAGGTAGGGTTAGGATGTGCGGTATTTTAAGGGGAGCCATACGGCTTTCGTGATTATCCTTGTCCCATACCTCTCGATGATGGGCATCCTTCCCTAAATGGTTAGAGGATGTCCGAAGTTTAGAATTGACACCTCACGGTGCTTGACAACTATCCCTTATGCCTTGCGGTCATAAGCATCCTCTTAAATGGTTGAGGGATGTGGCAATTCTGTGAGCAAGCATCTAAATGCTGTGTACAATTCGCCTCCACATTACTGTTGGAGGGCATCCCTCAAAATGGTAGGGTTAGGATGTTGCGGACTTGGAAAGAACACCATTCGGTGCCTGCGATAGCTCCCACTCTCTCGATGATGGGCATCCTTCCCTATATATTGATGGGGATGTCCACGATTTAGACCTTATATCTGCATCCCTCCACGTTACCGATAGGAGGCATCCCCAATATGTTTCGGCTACAAAGGTATAAAGAATCGGCGATATATGCAAGCGATTCCAGAAAATAACTATCTTGAAGGCTTCTTATGACACTCTCTTAAATTTTAATGTAGCATTGAAAGAACTATAATTTAGGTATAAAAGCATTTCTTTGGAGGTTAATTTGGTAATCCAATAAACCGTAGGAATTGACCATTCTTTTGGGTTTGCGTATGTAATACTTATTTGCTTTCCATTCAATAGCCATTTAAATTCTTCATCGGTAAAGCTATAATAACATACTCCTTCAGGTAGAATAGTCATCTTATCACCTTCTTTTATTTTCATTTTATAATCCACACCAGTTGCTTGTGCATAATTAAAGTCATATGACACTAATTCCCACACACCAACAAGATTTGCCTCAGTTATCTCTACCTCGGCATCATCATTGCCACTGTTATTGTTATCACCATCTTTGAAATCGATGGATTCAAGCTCACTCATGCTATACTGTTGAATAGTGCCGTTCTTGAACTTTAGCGTAACGGTCTGTGACCATCCCACAACCGTTGACAGAACAAATGCCAAAAACAATAATCTTCTCTTCATAACTCAATTATAACCAATGTGATGAAAAATTGTTCTGCTTAATTATTACGAATTTTATCTTACCATTAATCATTATTTCATGCGAAGTCTTATTATGATTATAAAAATATGACACCTTATAATCTTTAAATGAGACTGTTATGAACTTTTCTTCTACCTTAAATATTTTTGCAGAGCCAGAAACATACGTACAAGTGAAATGCCAGTCATCTGAAGTGGACAATCTTGTATATAGAATTCTTGTGATGTAGTCGTTTAAATCATCATTTTGATTTGGCATTTCAGACACATCAAAATCTAACTCCTGAGTAGATGTTAACATTAAGCCGAAGAATTTGTCACATATTGAGTAGGAGTATATACCCATGTGAGGGGAAGATGTGTTGTGAACAGTTCCGTCAAGAGTCCAAGTTGCCCTATAACCAGGAACTTTATTGAAATCCATATCTTCTCCCACAATGTCATAGTAATCATTGTTATCATCGAAGTATTTATCTATCTCGGATTCTGGCACTTTTTCATAGGTAATATCACCCATAACATTCAATATAAGTTTTTTTTCGTTAAGTTCGATAATACGAAATACAATCCGAAATTCATCATCATCTATTATAGTTAATTTCCCACTAGAAAGCGTCCATTCCCCAGACTCTGTTTCAACAACTCTATTACTCTCGATAATTTTAAGATATGTTCCATCACTCTTAAAATGAAAATAATAAGCGTATGATTCGTCTTCCGAGAAATCATAATCAACGATACGTTTCCATAAGCCTACGATTGTGGGCGTTGATTGTTCACCTTGGGGGCTATCGTCACCCCCTTGGTTATTATTGTTACCTTGGAAATAGAGAGATTCAATATCACCCAATTTGTATCTATCAGTTCTTCCATCTTTGTATTTGATATTGACCGTTTGCGAGAATGCAAATAGGGCAAACAAGGCAAAGATAAAGACTGTTATGCTTCTTTTCATCATATTGCCCTTACTTTATTATTACCTTCTTACCATTTATGATATAGATGCCACTCTCTAGGGAAAGCACTCCATTCTTGTCCTTCAAAGTGCCAATCTTCTTTCCATCTATGGTGAACACATTGATGGGCACATTATCATCGTTGTTTCGGATAACCACCTTATCAATGGCTGTATTTGAGCCACCAATGGGAGTCACCTTGCAAGGTAGGGTAAGGGCTACAGACATTGAGTTTGTCTTTAGCACTAGCTTCCCATCCTCGGTAACTATCTTGGGTTGCTGACTCAGCTCAATGGTCATTGATGTGCCACTGAACTCCACCTTTATTGAACTACCCTCCGCTTGCATCTGCATTGGCAGCATTACCATCGCAAGCCATAAAATCGTTGGAAAGAGATTCTTTATAATCATATTCTTTTTCTTTATATGTTATCTATTAAAATGCACACCCCTTATTCACTTGAAAAGTCAACACTTTCAATATCATCCATATTGTATTCCTTCTTTGAACCGTTGTTAAATTTGACAATCAAGTTTGTAGAAGATGTTTCTGATGATGAAAAATCAGTTTCCATTATCTTTTGAAAATTCCATGATGAACGTCCATAGGCACTTCGACATCCAATAGGGATATATAAGGTCGCATTCTCTTTTGTTTCATCACTGAATGTATTATACCATATTGTTGGGGGTGATTGATTTAAAGAGGCAACATAATTCAAGCTAGTACAGCCTTCACATGCACTTTCCCCTAGCTTTATAACGTTTTGAGGAATTGTTATTGAAGTAATTAAAGGACATCCATAAAAAGCACGATGGTCAATTACAGTAACACTTTGGGGGATAATAACAGAAGAAAGATTTTGGCATCTCTCAAAAGCAGAATACCCAATGGTGGTTACTGAATAAGTTTTCCCATTATGTTCAACCTTTTCAGGAATGGTTATGACACCCTCATTATTATTAAATCTCACTTCAACTTCTTTATTGTTTAGAGGTCTATATCTCACCCCATCCTTTACGAAATAGGTATCAGACTCTTTACCGATTTCTCTTATATCGGCTAAATTTCCATAGAAAGTCCCTTCTATGGGTTTTCTAAAATAATCAATATAACCACTAGGGACATATATTATTGCTCTAGCCAATACAACTTCCCCAAATACGGTCAATTTGTTACTTAACTTAGTAGTTAAAATTGTTATAGTAATTAGAGAATAGCTGAAAGCACCTTGGCCGATATAAGTTACACCACTTGGAATAGTAATTGAAGTAATACCATAACATTGCTCGAATGATGCCTTTCCTATGAATGAAACACTGTTAGGCAACGCTACTGATGTCAATCCACTGCATCCTTTGAAAGCATAATCGCCAATGGATGTCACATTATAAACCTTACCATTATACTCTACCTTCTCAGGAATCGTTATATCTCCGCTGTATTTTTCATCACTATATGTTACTTCTACTTCATTATTAGCTTTAATTTTATATGCTATGCCATTAAACATAAAGTCATAGGCACATATTGATAGTGATACTAAGAGCAATGATAATATTGATAGGATTCTTCTCATATTTCTATTCCTTATTTGATTACAACCTTTTGTCCATAGATGATATAGATTCCCTTGGGGAGATTGTTAATATCATCTGGATTAGCTCTCAACAGTTCACCATTGAGATTATAGACCTTACCATTTCCAATGCCATTATAATCATCTGTCTTAATTGTCTTAACGTCACTTACATCAATCTCTTCAATATTTGAAAAATACTCCCAATACGGATGTAACCAATAGATAGTTTTGCAACCTGTGGGGACATAAAGAATAGCGTTTTTATTTGTAGCGTCATCGAAGGTTTGTCTTTGTAGTAGTGGCGGTGTGGGATTAAGAGAAGTAATAGAAGTCAAACTGCTGCAAACCCAGAAAGCCCCTGACCCTATTGATGTAACTTTATGAGGAATTGTCACTGAGGATAGGTTATGGCAACCATAGAAAGCATTTCTTCCTATTGAAGTAACGCTGTTGGGAATTGTTACTGAAATAAGGTTTGCACAATTACTGAAAAGACCATATTCAATGGAAGTCACGCCATCAGGGATTGTCACTGAGATTAGTCCACTACCAGAAAATGCGTCACCACCTATTGATTTAACACTATTTGGGATGATGATGGAAGTTAAATTATTGCATTGTGCGAAACAATAAATCCCTATTGATGTAACGCTATTGGGAATGACTACCGAAGTAAGGCTGTGATTAGCATAAAATGCCCAATCCTCAATTGTTGTTACACTATTGGGGATTATTATAGAAGCTAAGCTTGTACAACCTTCGAAAGCACCATGCCCAATGGATGTGATATTTAGTGGGAGTAAAACTTCTAATAAACTTTCCATGTGATAGAAAAAATTTTTTCCTATCTTATCTTTTGAAGTGGTATAATTTTCATAATAGGATAATCCGCCGTCAACAATAGTGGCATCTGTCATATTCAAATAATTAAGGTTTGTCATTTTACGAATAACCAATATATCTGTACCATTTAGATTGCCACTTACTGTCAGACTTGTTATATTCTCAATATTTTCAATTCCGATATAGTCAAGCAATGTACCAGCAGTAGCAACATGTACAGTGATTGCAGAATCAGAATATGCGGTAATTGGCTTAACTGCCAAGAGCAAGGCAAATAGTAGGAATCGTATAGCAGATTGTTTCATACTAGATACAGTTTTTAGGTGAATACCGAGTGCAAATTTAAACAAAATCCTTGAAACCACCAAACAATAGGGGAGAAAAGTGTTACTTCAACTTAATAATATCGCTCCATCTTGTAGTGGGGTTCTTGCTCTTGAAATCGTGCTTGATAGCATTTGCAAACACATCTGCCTTACCCTTACCGTTCTTCTGAGTGTATTGCTGTGCGCCTATTACGATTGTCTCAGAGCCGTAACATCGGTTAATCCTATCAATCACTTTATCCAACCTCTTCATCTTTTGAATCTGCTCCGCATTAACATCGAACAAGTCTTGCTGAATGGGACTGTTTGGTGAGATACCCATCACAATGACCCCTCCACGCTTGTACTGCAAGCCTTGAATGAAAATCTTGTCCAATACCTCCGCTGCCGCTTGAACAATGGGGATTGTTGAGCTTGTGGGAGTTATCAGCCTTGTCTCATCATACTTCCAATACTGTAGCAAATCCTCTCTGAATGGGTTGGTAGAAACGAATACACCTACTATGGATGCTACTGTATCTTGCTTTCTCAGTTTCTCGGCACATCTGCTTGCATAGTTGGCGATATGGGTTCTGAGCATCGCCTTATCGCTTACCATCCCATTGAATGACCTACTTGTACAGATGGACTTCTTCTTTGCAAGCTCTTCGTTGGGCACAACATCCTCTCCATTCAGCTCTTGCCAAGTTCTAACAATATTGATGTTATTGAAGGTCATTCTAACCCAATCCTTATGATGCTCGGCAAAGTCATAAGCTGTCTTGCACCCAAGGGCTTGAAGCTTTTCAGCATATCTTCGACCAATACCCCATACATCTTCTATGGGTAGCCACTTTAATGCTGCAATGCGGTTTGCGTCATTATCGATGATGCAACAGTGCCTATACACCTCGAACTTCTTGGCTAGTTTGGAGGCAATCTTGGCTAGGGTCTTATTGGGTGCAAGTCCTATGGAAACTGGCATTCCAACCCATTTCCAAATCTTATTATGAAGGTTCTCACCCCACTTCTGCAGGTTGAAATTCTCCATCCCATCAAGGTACACAAAACATTCGTCAATGGAATAGCGGAAATAGCTTGGAGCCTCTTGGCTTATGATGCTCACTACTCTAGAAGTCAAGTCACCATAAAGCTCATAGTTGCTGCTGAATACTGCAATCTTCTGATTGGGGAACTGTTGGGCTAGTTGGAAATATGGTGTGCCCTCCTTTATACCAAGTGCCTTAGCCTCATTGGAACGTGCCACAACACAACCGTCATTGTTGCTCAATACAACAACCACCTTGCCCTCTAGGTCAGGTCTAAAAACCCTCTCACAGCTTACGTAACAGTTATCACAGTCAACTATGCCGTACATTACTTATTTCCACTGCTTGATTGTCCAAATGACCACTCCCCACACTCTAAAGTTATCACCTTCATTGATGCGGAAATTAGGCGCATTGGGGTTTGCGGACTTCAATTCGATATACCCATCCTTCTTATGGGTAAGGTCTAGGAGCTTGACATTGAAATCCCCATCGATGTAGGCCACAACGATGTCACCGTGCTCTGGCTCAACGCTTCTGTCAATCACGGCAATATCATCCTCATTGATTCCCAACCCAATCATACTGTCCCCTTCCACTCGGCCATAGAAAGTGGCCTCAGGGTGCTTAATCATATCTCGGTTAAAGTCAAGGCTTTCGTGCAAGTAATCGTCTGCCGAATTGGGAAATCCAGCCCTTATGGACGGTGCAAACAGCAAGTCCAACTTCTCCTTAAACTCTCCTTTAATAAGTTTCATAACTAATCCTTTTATTTATATCAGTTTTTGATTAATGCTCTAGAAGGGCAAATCATCTGCACTTCCTCCTAATGACTCTTCCGTAGGAGGTAGAGGTGATAATGGTGGTGCTGCTTCAAATGGATTTGGTTGGAATCCACCTATGGGTTTATGTGGAAATACAGGTGCCTTTGTTCCATAAGCAAAGTTAGTCTGAGGTGCTTTTGGTACAAAAGAAAGCCTTGCATTTCTTCGCTTCTCTCTGAGCTTTTCAACGTCTTGCGCTGTCATTTCCTCGGTTATCCGAATGCCAGGCGGTGTCAAGTCCCCATATTCTGTTTCAAAGAAGTCGCAGCCTCCCTCATTATTGGAGCATACGAATGAACGGTATTTCTCACCGTTTGCCGTTTGGCCATCCTTGATTGCCACCATCTTTCCCTCTAGGCATCGTGGGCACAGATACGAGCCGACTTCAATTTTAAGAAGGAACTCACTGATAAATGGTGACGGCCTCTTTTGGTCATAAAGGATATACATTCGCTTCTTAGCCCTAGTCATAGCTACATAGAACAATCTGCGTTCCTCGGCAAATGGGTAGCCCTCACTCTTGCTTAGTACAAAGTCCAAGATGGGGTCATCTTCAATGAGAGAGGGGAATCCGTATGCACCTTGGTTACAGTTCACCAATATCACATTGTCTGCTTCAAGTCCCTTGGCAGAGTGTACCGATAAGAAGGGTAGGTCTCTACCATTGATATTCACCATTATCCTAGTTTCCTTCATATCAATCTTCCCACTGAAGCCCACAGACATTGCATCATAGTTGTATCTGCCAAGCAACAGTATGGATTGAGTGGTTGGGATTGTGGCTACAATCTCCTTGACCTTGTTCAACACTCCGTCCTTGTCCTCTCCATCACACTTGACAAAGTTCAAATAGGTCTTATTCGAGTCATTGCTAGGTGTCTTGATGGTCTTTTCCTTCTGCTCTTTATTCCTCATAATGAACTCAGAAGATTTGTCAATAAGGGGTTGATGGAATCGGTATGTGGTTTCAATCTTGCACTGCTCGGTATAGCCGAAGTACTTTTCAAACTCATAGACAAGGGACATATCGGAGCCTGCAAAGCGGAAAATGGACTGCCAATCATCACCGACACAGTAGAGCTTGGTCTTTGGGTTCTCACTCCTTAACGCTTGCAAGAACTTGTAACGGTCAACTGAGATGTCTTGGAACTCGTCAACTAGGATATATTCATAGTCCTTCCACAAACCATCTCTGCAAAGCTCTGTGGCTTGAATGATAGCATCTGTGAAGTCAATTTCATATTTCTTGCTCAACTCCTTTTGGTATTCATTGTAGAATGGTTTTATAACATTGGTTAGAATCTGCTTGCTACGTTGGTTATTGGGAGATTCAACGCCTTTAGACGCACTTTCCTCCAAGTCCTTCAATAGTCCGTCAATGGTTTTCTCATTTGCTTTCATAAGGGTTATGAATGACAGAATCAGCGTATATACGGACTTCTCCAACTTGCGGTTCCTATTCACCATCAGCTCATAAAGCTCTTCATCAGAACGTTCCTTAATGGGTATACCATATCTTGCAAGTTGCTCCCTTAACTTGGTTTCAACAGTTCCGTCCCAAAAGTCCGCACTTGTCGTTTCAATGAGGATTGTGCCGTATTGCTTATGGGTTGAACGCTTCCATTCAATCCCTTCATTGTATCGCTGATTGGCAAATCTCCATCCTCCCCTAGAACCTTCACCAAACCAACGAGGCACATTTCCAACGGAATCTATGGCAAAATGCTCTAGGTACAGCCATTTCCATTGACCACTGCTATCTTGGTAATATATCGTGAAGTCAGGTCTATACTGCCGTCTCTCAGGTGTGGTAGTGTTCACTTGATAGGGATTCTCGTATCTGAATGGCACTCCAAGCCTTGAAAGAATGGAAACAAGCCGCTTCTCTTCCTCACTCCGTGTGAAGATAATCTTACCGTCCACATCAGGGAACAATGCTTGTATGCCGTATTTCCTTCTGTCCTCAAAGTACGAGAATGCATCGTTATACTCATGCTCCAAGCCCATCAAAGACTGTTGGTTGATGATGTAGTTATTCACCGAATGGAGGAAATCATGGTCGGTCTCAATGAGCTTATGGAACACCCTTAACGGCACGTCCGCATCACAAATGGAGGGTGCTTGTCCTGTCACCTTTGCTATTATCTGATAGGCTAAAGCATGGAAGGTACTGCAAGTCATTCCTTCAATCTTCATCCGCTCATGCAGCTCGTTTGCTGCCTTTCTTGTATAGGTTATCAACAGTATCTTGGATGGGTCAATATTCCTCTTCTCCACTAGATATTTGGCTTTTCCGAGGATGGTAGAGGTCTTTCCACTGCCAGCACTAGCGATTACAAGACAGTTATCTTCCAACTTGACGATAGAATCCCTCTGTTGTGGGTCTAATGGGTAGGTCCCAAGAACGGTATCGAAATAGGTCTTATTCTCTGTCAGCTCTCTACGAACAAATTCTTCATTGTGCATTTTCCTGTCAAGTTGAATCTTGTCCTTAAAATTCAGAAATCTCTTTTCCTCTTCCCCAAGATAATCCTCATACTTAGGCAGTATTGACTTTGACAACATTTCTCCCTCATTGAGTAGTAATCCGAATTGTTTCATTTCAGAATCTGTAAAGTAATGGGTGTCTGAATTGAACACCTTATATTCATTCAATGCTTTTGCAGCTAGCTCTCCTAACTGCTTAATGGAGTCATAAATATGGTTGTTTTCTCGCTTCTTCTTTTCAAGAGAATCAGCCAAAGTTTCTTTTATTAATTTGTCGATTCCACTTTCATATAAGTACAAACTAACCTTCTTCTCGTCTTTATCTAGTATGGTAGCGTCCTCTATTACTATGCTGTTATTCTTTATGAATTGGTCTATTTCATCTTGGGTAATCCGTCTGTTGGGTTTAAACAACTCTTCTAACTCATTCAAAGTTTTCTCTACGTTAGGAGCAATAGCATCAACTAATCTTTTAAATCTTTTATCATTATGCTTCTCCTTGAGGTGTTCTATTAAGAAATGAGCACCAATAAGGACACAAAAGCCCACCATTAATGGCAATAAGACATAAAAGCCAAACCACGAACTACTTGCAACTAATAGTATCATCTTATCATTTTTAACGAGTCAATAAATATAGATATGTATTCTAATCCAAAAGACAATGAGGAATAAACTTGGTGTACTCAATGATTATCAGCACATACTACACATTCTTTATCACTTCTATCAACGCACAACTTTATTTCGGCTTTTAGATTTTCCATATTTAAGGCATAAGTATAGTAGTCTCTAACGAATGAAACAGCTTGTTCTTTCATATCGTCTGTGAGCATATAGCAGCCGTATTGGTTCTTTTCCTTTGATGGAATTGCAACAAGTATTCTCTCTTTATTTATTATTGGTCTTTTTACTGATTCAACCCATATCCTCAGATTTGAATTGACTTGAATCCAAAAGACATCAAGCCTATCCATATAATCTTGTGGGGTTTGCAGAAAATAGTACCACGTCTTTTCCATTTTTGTTATTTCGATTTCATCAAATGCAGTAGTATCATTGAGATATCTACTCCATTCTTCCCTATCTTTATCGTTGCCACAGATTTTCATCCAACGGCCAGAATTATACCATTTGATAATGGATGCTTCTGCTTGTGAGAAACTTGAAATAATAGGATTTCTAGAGTCAACTATGCCACAGTCCAATACTAGATGTTTAAACAAATATTTTCTTTTCGTTGGTTTATTGAAACCAAACCGCACCTCACATTCGAATGCATTATGAGTATATACTTCCTTATAATCCATATTCAATACACGCAACTCCTTTCCTTATTGTTCTATTTTACCCTTTTAGCTTTAATCTTTCGTATCTCAGCATCAAGTTCCTTCAAATCGGTATTCAACTTTTCCAAGTCGTTCCTTGTTGATTCTACTTTGGCTTTCTCTTCATCGATAATCTCTTTTGGAAGTCCCTTTTCTTCAAGTCTATGAAGATTGTCCTCCGCATCAGTTAACCCATCCACATGACGCTTTATCTTCTTCTCTAGTTTCTTCCTCTCTTCCATCAATGGGGCTAGTTTCTGAGTTTTCTCACGCTTTCTATTGAGGATGTCCATTTCCTCATTCTTTTCCAAGAGTACTGAAAACCATACGTCATCATCATTATATTGGTCAACATCAATGCTCACATATTCAAAATCTTCAGGGCTAGGAGTGTACCATATTTGTCCATCTTCTGCCTCTTCTCCATTAAAAGACTCTTCCTCATAGCATTCTTCGTGTTCCACATAACCACCGAAACATTTAACATTCGATTCTGAGATTATGACTTCTTTTGTATTGTAAAACATAAAGCCATTAATATTCATGCCATTCATATCTGCTACAAAGCCTATTCCCTCATTATGCATTTCGTTAATGAGCTTACTAAACTGTTCTACCAAGCTCTTCTGCTTGTCTGTTAATTCAAGTCTGCTATCCATAATCAAAATAATTATTTAGTTACACATAATTGAATCGCAATGCCAGTGTAGTTAGCACCGATATACTTACCAAAAAAGGGACTATTCTCATCTGTCACCTTTAGAACTCCAGCCTTGACTTTTGGTTTGGTGTAGATATACTCACAGAAATATTTATCACTATGAGCATTGACAAATTCCCTAAACTCTGGGCAATAGTCATACTTAACCTTGATGGCTGCACTAGATATTACCCAATCGTTCAAGTCCCATTTCTCTTCACCAATGGCTGCTATGGTCTCTTCTCTGACCTTCCTATAGAGATTCTGAATATCCTTATTGCTCTTTACTTCCATGCCATCCTTACACTTATGTATCAAGTCCAACACATAATCCAACTCTTCCTTGTACCTTGGATTACAATTATCCTCGATATAGGAAGAAATAATCATCTGCTCAACTGAGTTATATTCCTTTCCCCTCCAAGGCAAAGGCACACTGCTAGCATACATGTTACTCAGCATCTTGGCATCACCCTTGGAATTGTATCTGAAAAGAATGATGTCCTTTTCGTCATAAACCCTAAGATATTGCCTCAGATAGCCAACCTTGGCTAATAACTCGTCAACGTTCTTTATCGAATTGAAGAATCCCATAATTACCTACTGTTTTAATAAATCATCCAATAACTCGCCACTCTTGATAGATAGCATTTCCTTCTTTGATGCCTTATTTTCCTCAGTCAACTCAAAGTTTGTCTGAACATTCTCTTTCTTGCTTTCTACAGTAACCTTTACTCTAGTTAATCTTGGCATTGGTGTTTCTGTCTTAGCATCAGATGGCTTTGCTTCCACTGTAACACTTCCATCTTTATGCTCTGTGAATACCAATACATCACCAAACCAACAAATCTTAGCGTCATTGAGCATCTTGGCATCGATGGGCATCTGAATACCTTGGTTTAGAGCCAACTTTGCCATAGTCAAGATTTGACCCATAGCATTCTCTCCGACCCACTTTGAAGCACAGTTCACTTGGTATTCTGCATTTTTGGCCTTTGGTGATTTATAACTTATTCCATTCTCTATTGCATAAGCAAGCCTTAATATGTCTCTTTCCTTTTCCAATTCTTCATTGATGCTGCCCCACATCAAATCTGTCTTACGTTGGGCTTGCTCGATAATCACAGCATTCTTGGGAATGGCTAGCAATATGTCTCTAAATCCCTTATTCTGCTTGACTTTCTCCCATACAACCCACTTCATCCATTCATAGCACCACATTTCTTTGCCCTTCTCAAATTGGGTGTCCCTTCTGTATGGTGCATATTTATCATCCCTAATATATGTCCGCTTCATTGTCAGTCCATTGGAGAAATGAGGATTCAATGGGTCTGAGATTTCCTTTTGAACCGCAACAGAGGCTTCATCATTCTTAAAGATTGCCAATTGATATGGAACTTCTGAGTTCTTGAAGCTAGTGCCTAGGATGTTTACACCAAAGCCATTGCTCATGTTGCCGACATTAAGGCTAATGCCATTCCTTTCATCGGTATTATTGTTAAAGCTCCAACAGTCCACCTTGCTTGTATTATAGGTGTGCGTCTTTCGGAAACTGAAATCATCCCAAGTTAAGGGCTTCGCTTTGGCATAGACCTCTCTATACTCAGCAACCCTCTCCTTTTCCTTCTCCAAGATGGAATCCCTCCGCTCATAAAGCTCTTCAAGTGACTTAATCTTAGCCCTCTTTAGCTTCTTTCTCAAATCGTCATCAACCCCTTCAAGGGAATCAGATGCTTTCCTGACCCCCTGAGAGGCTTTCTTTTTCCTTGTGGGTGTTTCCTTAGCTTTTGGCTCCTGAAGCTCTGTCAGCTCTGGAATTGCCGTTTCCTGTGCTCTCTCAGTTGTTACCCATACAATAGCACCATCCTTGAACATATACTTGAACTCCTTCATCCGCATAAAGGCTTTTACCAAGGCTATGTTCTTTCCCTTCTTATCATCACTCCAAATGAGTTTCTTGCGTAGTTCCTCTGCTGACAATGTGGGGTTCTTTGCAAATACCTCTTGGAACTTCTCGAATCTCTTTTCATACTCTTTAATTGATTCTCTCAGTTCCTTAACCGTTGAATGCTCCACTACCAATCCGACCTTATTCGGCTTTGGTTTCAAATCGTCTAGAGTATGTGTAAGATAGTATTTAACGGTATTCTCAGAGAGTTTGAGCTTCCTTGCCAACTTTGCAATTGATATGTCAGAGTCCTTTATGTATTCTTGCCATACATCATTATATGTTTTCATGCGCTCGTCTCTCTGTCTATCAATCTTCTTTTCCCTAATGTATTTCCACACAGTAGGTATCTTAACTTTATTGGCCTTGGCAATTTCTTCAATTGTCTTGGAGGGTTCATAGTTAATGATTATCTTTCTGTTGACCCCCTTCAATGTACCCATCTTAATAACTTCATCACCACCTTTTGTTGTGCGTGTTTTCAGTGGAATGTTGTTATTTAATCCTCTCAAATCACTCATGTTTCCCCAATCAAGGCTTCTTGGGTATCTCTTATCTATTCCACATGGATTATCTGGGTTGCAAGGGTCATCATCATCAGAAAACTTACTAGCCTTGGCAATATCATTGAAGCATACTTGACTTTTAATCATAAGGTCAATTGATGCAAGTGGACTATCTAATTCTGTCTCAATCTTTATAATGGCCGTGTTCTTTGGGAAAACGTCCATCTTACCCCTGAACGTTTGACCTTCTAAAATCAGCCTCTTTGCATATTCCCTTTCCCTAGGGGTTAAGAATAAGACAAATGCGGAATCTTCTAGATGTTTGGAAATGAAGATGAATCTGCCGTGACAGAAATTCCTATAGTCACAGAGCTGCACAGATGCAATGCCACTCTCAATCATCTTGCTTTCAAAGTCTTGTGCTATGGGTCTGCTCCATCCACTGAATAATACGATATAGTTCTTAATATCTTTGATAGATGGGATAGCACCTTCAACTCTAGGGGCATAGGAATAACAGTGTGTAGGGGTTAGGTCAAAGTCTAGCTTACTAACGAAATCATCATCATTAGTGAAAGCCTTATAGAATATGCCAAACATAGCGATAATGGAATCCGTGCCAAGAAAGCCCTCCATTCTAGGGGTATTGAATAAGAACCAATTGTTAGTGATTCCCTTCAATGTGTTTAAAATCACATTTTTACCGTCATTCTTGCTTGTTATGCCGCATATACCTTGCGGATTAACCTCTGCTGCTCTGTTTACAGTATATTCTTCATCAACACCATGTCCACCACCTGAGGTTATGATTATCTTCGCTGTTTTCAAGGCTTCGTCTGAAATGGATGCCATTGCAAGGGGTGTGAGTGACTTGGCCATACCCCTATTGGACTCATAGAGTAGTGCCAAATAGTCATTTGAAGCAGATGAACCACCACTGCTGAAACAGTACAAGGGTACGTTGGCACTCTCCAATAGGTATTGGCTCAACCTCTCCACGTCTTGTTTCTCAGCCCATTCCAATGCTGGACGAATCAACTGCAAGCTATTCTCAAATTTAGCATCTTTGTATTTGCCGACCTTTGCCATATCAGGTTTTGTTATTTATAGATTCTCTTGTTGTATAATTGTTTTAGCTCTCTTTCGCAGAGCCTCTTCTTTGCCTATTTGATATGTTTGCTCAAAATCTATACATCAAATTTTGATGCAAAGATAGCAAATAAGAATCAGAATAACAACAAAATCTGAGTAAAAAGTGAAAGTTTTACCTATTTTTATATTCACCGTCTCACTTTTTTATGTATCTTTGTAGCCAAAATGACTAAAGCCCCAATTGAGATATGACATTTAAGGAAGTCTTAGAAAAATATCGTGCAATATCTTTCACAGAAAAGGAGAAAGGTACAAAGTTTGAGCGTCTTATGCGCTCATGGTTGCTAACCGACCCTCGCTATGAGAGATTTAAGCACGTATGGATGTGGAATGACTTTCCAAGCAAGAGTGATTTCGGAGGTAAAGACATTGGCATTGACCTCGTAGCCCAAGAACAAAATGGCAATTATTGGGCAATCCAATGCAAATGTTACAAAGATGATGCTGTCATTGACAAACCATCTGTTGATTCCTTTTTGTCAACGTCAAGCAAGACATTCCTCGACAAAGACACGATGCAGACTGTCAGCTTCTCTCACCGCCTTTGGATTTCCACAACAAACCATTGGGGAATTAATGCGAATGAGGCTATTCAGAATCAAAATCCCAAAGTATCTCGTATTGGTCTCACTGATTTGGAAATATCATCAGTCGATTGGGAAAAGTTGGAAGAGGGATTGAGTGGCACATCTGCTAGACCAGAAGGTAAGTCACCGATGGAACATCAACTAAGGGCTATCTCGGCTGCTGTTAACCATTATAAGGACAATGATAGGGGAATGCTCGTCATGGCATGTGGCACTGGTAAAACTTACACCTCATTGCGGATTGCTGAAACCATGCTCAACCATAAGGGGTTAGTGTTGTTCTTGGTTCCTTCAATATCGCTGCTCGGTCAAGCACTCAATGCTTGGTACAGTGACGCAACCGAAACGATTAAAGCTGTGTGTATCTGCTCCGACAATAAGGCACAAAAGAAAATCACGAAGGACTCTGACGAAGTAGAAGATAGTGCCGTTGACCTCGCTCTTCCTTCTAGCACAAATGCAAAGTCCATATCTCGACAATTGCTTACCTACAAAAATCACAATGGGCTAGTTGTGGTATTCTCCACTTACCAATCCATTGATGCAGTCTCGGACGCGCAGAAAGAGGTTTTAAAGGCTTCCAATGGTGCTTATGGTGAATTTGATTTGATTGTTTGTGACGAAGCGCACAGAACGACAGGCGTAAAGCTCTCTAATACCGATGAAAGTAATTTTGTTAAGGTACATTCGAACGACAATGTTAGGGGCAAGAAACGTCTCTATATGACTGCCACGCCTAGACTGTATGGTGAAAGTGCAAAAGTTAAGGCTTCAGAAAAGAACTGTATTTTATTCTCTATGGATGATAAAGAGGGTAAACAAACTTATGGTGAAGAGTTCTTTAGGGTCAACTTTAGCTATGCAGTGTCTCATGGCCTGCTCACCGACTATAAGGTTTTGGTGCTTACGGTCAATGAAGATGATATTCCTGATAATATCAAGGCAGATGTGCGAAATAAAGACGTTAAGGAGCTTAACTTTGATGAAACAACAAAGCTGATAGGTGTTATCAACGGATTGTCTAAGGTTATTCGTGGTGACGGTGGAAAGACTTGGGAGGTTGACCCACAAATCATGCACCGTGCCGTTGCTTTCTGCTCTGCCATTGGTGACGAAAAGAAGGTTGGTACATCAAAGAATATTGCCTATACATTACCTAAACTCTGTGAGAAATACGAACAGCATTTAAGTGAAGAGGAAAACCAGAGAATCGTTCACATTAAAACGAAGCACATTGACGGCTCTCAAAACGCCCTAGAACGTAATCAATCGCTTGCATGGTTGAAAGAGGAAAGTGACGATGAGCAAGAATGTAGGGTTTTGACCAATGTACGCTGCTTGTCTGAGGGTATTGATGTTCCTGCCCTCGATGCTGTTTTGTTCCTTTCTTCTCGAAACAGTCAAGTTGACATTGTACAATCAGTTGGTCGTATCATGCGCAACTTTAAGAAGGGTCAACCAGGCGAAAAGAAATATGGCTATATCATTATCCCCATCGTTGTACCGATGGACGTTAGCCCAGAAGAGGCATTGAATAAGAACGAATACTTCAATGTGGTTTGGTCTATTCTTAATGCCTTACGCTCACATGATGATAACTTTAATGCAGAAGTTAATAAGTTTGCTCTTAACAAGACGCACAATAAAAAGAACGATAAAATCATCTTTGGAGGTGGAGGAAGGGATTCTAGTTCTAATAATCCCCAAGACGAACAAGATGCCCAAGCTATAGTTGATGCAAACTTTCATAAACAATTGCAAATACTCTTTGATGAAGAATTAAAGAAGGGTATCTATGCCAAGTTGGTTGAAAAATGTGGCGATAGGCTTTATTGGGAAAATTGGGCAAATGAGGTTGGAATCATAGCTAGAAAATTCATTGAGCGTATTACTCAAATGGTGCTCGTCGAAGGAATCCATAAGGCAGAGTTTGATGAATACTTGAAAGGGTTACAGAAGAACCTTAATCCCTCGATAAATGAGGCTGCTGCTGTTGAAATGTTAGCACAACACATAATCACTCGACCTGTCTTTGACGCTCTGTTTAAGGATTATGAGTTTGTCAAAAACAACGCTATCAGCCGCTCAATGCAACAGATTATTGACCTACTCGAAGAGGAAGGCTTGAATAAGGATTTGGAATCACTTGAAAAGTTCTACGATTCTGTGCGCTCGAATGTGAGTGACATTGACAATCTCGGAGGCAAACAAACCATTATCAAGAATCTCTATGAAAAGTTCTTTAAAAGAGCATTCCCATTGACCGTTGAACAGCTTGGGATTGTATATACGCCGAATGAATGTGTGGACTTTATTATTCATTCAGTTGAATACATTTTGAAAAAGGAGTTCAACACGTCTCTTACAGAAGAGAATGTTCATTTCCTCGACCCATTCACAGGAACAGGCACATTCGTTACTCGATTACTCCAAAGTGGACTGATAAAGAAGGAAGATATGAAGCGTAAGTATCTGAATGAGATACATTGCAATGAGCTTGTATTGTTAGCATATTACATTGCAGACGTAAATATTGAATCGGTTTACCATGACATAATGCACCCCAATGAATACCTGCCTTATGATGGAATCTGCCTTACTGATACATTCCAATTGAATGAAAATGATGATAGGGATATATTTAGCCATTTGTTTAAAGAAAACTCTGAACGTGTGGAGATTCAAAAGAAAGCTCCAGTTAGGGTTATCGCATCTAATCCACCCTATTCAGTGGGTCAAAAATCGGCAAATGATAATGCTCAAAACTTAAAATATGCCCAACTCGAAAGTAGGATTGCTGCAACATATTCAAAAATGGCAGATGTGCAAAACAAAAATTCTGTCTATGATAGTTACTTTAAGGCTTTTAGATGGGCTAGTGATAGGATTGGTAAAATTGAAGAAGGTGGAATCGTTGCATTCATTAGCAATGGGAAATGGATTGACTCTAGTAGTGCGCAAGGATTCCGAAGATGTTTAGAAAATGAGTTTTCAAGTATCTATGTTATTAATTTGAGAGGGGATGCTAGAACTAATGGTGAATTGAGAAGAAAAGAAGGAGGCAATGTTTTTGAATCTGGCTCTAGGACAACTGTAGCAATCACAATTTTAGTGAAGAATCCACAAGCGACTAATAAAAAGGCTGTAATCCGATATTTCGATATTGGTGACTATCTTACAAGTACAGATAAATTACGAATAATAAAAAGTTTTAAGAGTATTAATTCAAGAAGGATTATTTGGAAAGAGATAAAACCAAATGAAAAAGCAGATTGGATAAATCAGCGAGACGGTGTTTTTGATACTCTTATTCAGATTGGAGATAAAGATAATAGAGAGAACAAACAAACATTTTTTGTTCCATGTTATAGCAATGGAATTAAGACTCAAAGAGATACTTGGTGTTATAATTCATCATTGAGCAAACTAAAAGACAACATGAGTCAGTGTATGGATTTCTTTGAAAAACAAAGGGATTCTTACGTAAATGGCATAATTTCGGAGTTAGATTTAGATTCTACCAAAATTAGTTGGAGTTCAAGTGTTATAGATGCAGCCAAAAAGAAAACGAAAATAGACAAAAGTAGGCAAGGTTGGGAAGACACATTTGCTTATCGACCATTTTTCAAACAATTTGGTTTTTATTCTTCATTTTGGAATGAAAGAGTTTATACAATGCCTAAAATCTATCCAACAAAAGGAAAAGAGAATTTGGTAATTTGTTTTAGCTCGGCTAAAAATCCATCAGTATTAATAACAGACTGTATTCCTGACCTCCATTATGTAGGCGATTCACAATGTTTCCCTCTTTATTGGTATGAAGAGAATAAGAATCAGCAAATGTCACTCTTTGATGATGAATCCAATGCCGACTACATTAGACATGATGGCATATCTGATTGGATTTTAAAAGAGGTTAGAAAGCGTTTCGGAGATACCAAGTCACTGACAAAGGAACATATCTTCTATTACGTCTATGGACTGTTGCACTCCCAAGGCTATAGGGAACGTTTTGCAGACGATTTAAAGAAGTCTCTCCCACGCATCCCCATACTTGATAGAGTAGATGATTTTATGACCTTCTACAAGGCAGGAAAACAGCTTGCAGAACTGCATCTTAACTATGAGATTGAAGAGGCATGTCCGACTGTGAATGTAGAAATGCCCAATAACCCAACCGATGAAGATTTCAACGTTACAAAGATGAAGTTCCCATCGAAGGAACAGAAAGACACTATCATCTACAATGACAAGATACGGATTACCAATATTCCCTCAGAGGCTTACGACTATGTTGTAAATGGTAAGTCTGCTATTGAGTGGCTTATGGAACGTTACGCTGTTACGATTGACAAGAACAGTCTTATCAAGAACGACCCTAATGATTGGGGCAAGGAACACGGCAAACCTCGTTACATTTTCGACTTGGTACTGTCTATTATCAACGTCTCTGTTAAGACGATGCAGATTATCAATGCTCTACCTATATTGACGTTTGAAGGTGACAAGGTGGTTGTGTCGAAGTCCAACGTGGAAATGCCCAAGGCAGAAACCGTAAAGGAGGTGAAGATGGATATGCCTAGACTGAAAGAGAATGAATATGTTATTGGCCAGCCCACTCAGATTGGTTTTGCAGCCGAAGGTGAAGCTCCCAATGCTGCCAATACTCTCTACCTACCCATTAAGCAAGTCTATTTCGACCAAATCATTGAAGGTACAAAGAAGATTGAGTATAGGGAGGTGAAAGATACTACTGCCAAGCGCTATCTCGTATATACCGATGGCAAGCCCAAGTTGAACACTGAGGTCACTGAACCATCTTTAGACTACTATCTCGATGATTTTAATGATGGCAAATTCCCATTCGTACCCAAACAATACAAATATCTTAACCTTGCAGTGGGCTACAGCAAGAACAGAGATACTGCTATTGTTGAAGTGGAAAAGATAACATTTATGCCAGAGAGTATAAGAGCTAAAATGTTCTGTTTTTGGATTGAAGAGTTCCATATCTCTAGAGTGATTGAAGTTCACAGAAAATAATCAGCATTACAGTATGAAAAGAATTTCTTTGTTATTAATAAGTGTATTGTTAGAAATGGTTGCTTTTGCTCAAAGAGGGAAGGTAAGACCAGTTGATTTAGGGTATGGTGACTCTGATACATCATCATCTTCTGATGGGGATAATATTTTTATGTGGATTGGGATTTGGATTGTTGTATTCTTGATAATTGCTATCTATCAGTGGTTTAAAGGAAAAAAATGAAATTCAAAAACGTATTAGAGATTTAATATGGCAGAGAAATACACGGTATCAACCCTATCTGTGGAAACAGTGCTTGGGTATATTAAGAGTGGCGAAATTGCCATTCCTGAGATTCAGCGTCCCTTTGTGTGGAAAGCAAAGCAAGTGAGAGACCTCATAGATTCTCTCTACACTGGCTATCCTACAGGCTATCTAATCATATCTCAGAATCCTGACATGAAGCTGAAAGATGGTTCATTGGCTGTTGGTAAGAAGATAATGATTGATGGCCAACAAAGAACTACAGCACTTATGACAGCTATTGTGGGAATGGATGTAATAACTGAGAATTTCAACAAAAGGAGGTTCTATATTTCCTTTAATCCATTGCTTCCTGACGATACAGAGGAAGAGCGATTCAAGGTGCAAGACAATGCAATTAAGAAGGATAAGAGGTGGATTGCAGACATTGCCGACATATTCAGACAAGACTTCAACCAATGGGATTTCGTCAATGAATACTGTAAGAATAATCCAGATGTAAATGGCAGTGTCATCAATGATGCCATTATGAAGCTTCTGCGGATTAAGTCATGTCAGATAGGTGTCATAACCCTAGACAAAGACTTGACTATTGATGAAGTGACTGAGATATTCATACGCATCAACTCCCAAGGGGCAAAGCTCAATCAATCAGATTTTGCCATGTCAAAGATTGCTGCAAACATCAGTTATGGGGGCAATATGCTTAGAAAGGGCATTGATTATTTCTCTCACTTGGCAGCACAGCCAGATTGGTATTCGGACATGTGCAATGACACAGATTTCAAGGAAACAGAGTATTTCAAGGCTATGTCATGGCTTAAAGACGATAAGGAAGATATATTCGACCCCAACTATGGTGACATCCTCAGAATCGCCTTTATGTACAAGTTTGGCAGAGGAAAGATGAAGGACTTGGTTAGCCTTTTAGGAGGCAGAGACTTCGAGACAAGGGAATATAAGGAAGAGATTGCAGAAGCTTCATTTGCTCTGCTTAAAGAGGGTGTATTGGACTTTATGAACCGCTATTCCTTCTCCAATTTCCTTCTAGCCATCAAGTCTGCTGGATTCATATCGCCCAAGTTGATTAACTCGGATATGACCCTAGATTTCGCCTATACATTATTCCTTCTGCTTCATGCCGACCCCACTGTTGATAAGAAACAGATTGATAGATATGTAACCAAGTGGTATGTCCTTTGTACGCTTACAAGCCGTTATATCGGCTCGCCTGAAACAGTAATGGATGCCGATTTAAGGAATATCAAGGCAAAGGGGTTTGAACAGTTCTTTGCAGAGATTGAGGCAGCAGAGCTTTCAGAAACGTTTTGGAATATAGGTTTAGTACAGAGGTTAGAGACATCTGTAATCAATAGCCCATACTTCAACACCTTCATTGCTGCACAGATACACAATTCAGAAGATGCCCTATTCTCAAAGGGAACAAAGATAAGCGACCTTATCACCATCATTGGTGACGTACACCATATCTTCCCCAAGCAATACCTTGTTAAGAATGGATGGAAGGATAAGGCGAAATACAATCAGATTGCCAACTATACCTATCTTGACACCCAAGTAAACAAAGATATTTCAGATGATGCCCCATACCTATACTTTGGTAAGGCTTTCTCCGCTTGTGACAATGGAAATGCAGCCTATGGCAATATCAGCATCCGTTCAGAGCTTCTATCAAACCTTGAAGCCAACTGTATTCCACTTGACATTATCGGAATGGAACACACCGACTATCCTTCATTCCTTGAAAAGCGTAGGAAGATGATGGCAAAGAAGATTCAAGACTACTATAATAACCTATAATCGTATGAGCAAGAAAGAGAGAATCCCTAAGACCAAAGAAGAGTGTTTCGCCATTCTTGATGAAATGCTAAGTCAAGAGGATAAGGATGCCATTGTCGAAATGGAAGATACCATTGATATGCATTTTGGGTTAGGTATGTGGATAAGGAATAATTGGATATATCCGCAAAGTAATGAAGCGGTTGAAGCATTGTTGAGACAGTTTGATGATGATGCAGATGATGATATGCCACTATTCATACATCCTGACGATTATTCATCAATGATTCTCGATGCATACCAAGAATACTTAACACAGAAGAAATAAGTAAAATCATAAATTAATGCGTCTGAATCCATCTGGATCCAGACGCATCTATTTCTAAACACACTCTTCATTCTCAATCATTCTGTACACTTCATCAAGCAGAGGTTGATTGCTGTTATAAGGGATGATTGATAACTTCTCAACCCTTGGAAGGTTGGTGAACAGCACCACACAACCAACTGTTGCAATCTGAATGTGAATGTCTGTGGCAAAGTTCTCCTTCATCACCTTGTCTATGTCCTCTTCTCTTTTTAAGATGAACTCGAAGGTATAATTGGGTCTAAACACCCTAAACACCTTGTCGTAAGTGACCTCGAAGGTCTGTCCCTTATAATTTGGCATCGTTCTCATTGCTATACCCTTTAAAAAGAAAGAAGGTCATAAGCCTCTAGAATCTCTTCTTGCTTCAATCCCAAATACCTACGTGTTATCTGCGTATTGGAATGACCATAAACCTCACCTAGCTTGATAAGTGCCATTTCGCTATTCTCTTCTGACCTCTCAAATATAGCACGTCCCATCGTTTTGCGTAATGAATGGCATGAGCAATGAGGACAAGGAACTTTGTATTTATCCCTAGCAACTTTCAACAAGCGATTAAGCCATTGTGTGCTCATAACGGTTTTTTTCTGAGACAAGAAACAGTGCTCATTGGGATTGGTAATGCCCAATTCCTTATAGCAACAGCGCACATGCTCAACGAAATCTGGATTCAGCTTTATCTTCCTTTCCTTCTTTGTCTTGTGTTCGATTATAGTCATTACGCCACCTTCAAGCAACTGATTCCACCTCAATGCTCTGAGGTCACGGACACGGAGGCCAGTAAAGATGCCAGTGGCGACAAAGAGACTCATTACATAGTTCTTGTCTTTGAAGAGACGATGAATCAAATTAATGGCCGAATCGAATGGGATATAATCGGCTGTTGTTTTCGTATTTCTGAGACTCATATTAATTTCAAATTTGTTATTTTTGACTGTTATTAAACTTATTATTTGTTGATGGATTTAAGAAAGCCCCATTTTAGGGACTTTTATCACTTCTATACAATAGTGAAACCCTATTTTAGCATGTTAACAAAGAACTGCCTTACATCTTGGTCATAGTTCTCTGTCTTTTCAACCTCATTATCGATTGTCTTAACAAGCTCGTCAAGATAGATGCCCTTCTGAATTTTCTGTGTCTGCTTGTCATTGTCCAAATAGAAGATGTTGAATAGGTCTGCCCCTTCATCATATACGACCTTTACCCATCCGACATGTTTAAAGCCGTTTGTATGGAACAAAATTCCCTCATTATTGGGTAGAGCCTTGAAATTGGAACACCCCCAGCTATACATCACCATAAGTTCACTGCGCAATATGCGCATGATATAATTCGCCATATTCTCCATAATCCTACTTAATTAAGTACATGTCAATAAGGAAATCAAGAACCATTGTTGACTGTCCCACCTTTTTGCTTATCTCATTAACCAAGTGCATTTCATTCACTCCCCTTTGCTCTGTGACTTCACCTTTACCGCTTGGAATATAAAGGATGTTATATTTATCTGCTGAATCATGTCGAACTTTAATAAGTCCACTGAAACGGTTTCCGTTAGTCCGAAACATAATCCCTCGATTCTTTGGCAATGGCCTTATGTTGGTGATTCCCATTGTAGCTGCTACAATGCTCTGCTCTCCCAACAGCCTCATTATGTGTCTAGCTCTATCCATATCCTACTTAAATAAGTACACAGTCCTTTGTTTGCGGTAGTTCTGTTTCGCATATCGCTTGATAAGGTTGAAGTATGAACCATCCTTTGGATTCTCGATGTGGGTATCAAGCACTTGAACCAAGTCCTTTCCATCGATGTTGGGGATGAACTTCTCTAAAGCATTCAAACGGCCAAGAAAATAGATGTCATACGCATCTTGCTTCTCATTGATGGCTATCTCCACAGTCCCACTAAAGAGCAAGCCCTTCACCTCGAAGGACAAGTGCTGATTCCTTACCTTCCATCTGCAAGCTTGCCACATCTTGACTGTAGGCTTACGCATCAGCTTCAATGTGAGCTTGTCAAGGAATTGCTCGACCTCAATCTTATTCATATTGCTTTTTGTTTTGGAGGGTGTACCATTTGGCGGTACACCCCTAGGATTGCATTTAATAGACCTTAACTAGATTCTCGAAGCGAAATGAACGCCAACCACCCTTGACTACATCGTAATACGCTATGCAGTTGTCTAGCTCTTTGCAGTAGCCACGTCCATTGGTCATTGCAGAAGCGATGTTTGACTGTGTTGTGCCCCAAGCCTCTCTGATTTCGATTTCGCCATATTTATTGGGTTTCTTGGTGTATTCAAAATGCGCGATTCCGTTTTTTAATTTCTCCTTTAATAGCGCTATCATCATGGCTTTCATAATGCCAATCTCTGCACTGCCAGTTCTATTGGCGATAACTGTTGCTCTCACTGCTGTCTGATTCTCGATGGAAATAATCTGTACCATAATTCAAATGATTTAATTATTAATAATGTTTATAACTTCCTGATAGCCAATTGCTTAACCACGATGCAAAGGTACAAAAACATTCCAAATCTACCAAATTTGAAACAAACATTTAACTGGGTTTAACTGGCTCATTGTCAGGACTTTACGCCTGACAGGATTCGTTAACAGCCAGAGGTCAAATGTCAGGATTTGTTAACAGCATAATAAATGAGGTTGGACTGTTATAGATGCAGTCCAACCCCATCAATGATAGTAAGAAATAAAACGCGTCTATAAATATCAATTATTGCGCCATAATTTTCAACTTTTTCATTTCTTTAAGTGCAATCTTACGTTTTATTGTCTTTTCCCACTCAATCCTAAAGACGTGTGAAGATTCTATTTTGCGCACATCGTGAATGTTGTACAGCTGCATTGGTGCGTATCTAGGCTTTATAGGATTCACCCCTTCCTTGGATGGTGTGGGAAAGAATCTCTCAATCAACCCCAATGACCACCTCTTAGCCAATTCTGTCTTAGTTAAATACTGACTACTCATAATCAACTACCTATCCAAACTTCAAGAACATTACCTTTAAGAATCAGATTCTCTATCCACAAATCGCCCAAATGATGTCCCCAAAACAATTCTTGATGCTCATTCCACAGCATCTTGTATTCGTTTGAGACAGCTAGCAAGATGGCATCAACATCAAGCAATGTCATCTTTCCAAAATCTGCTTTATCCAATGGAATATTGAATTTGTGCTCTTCATTAAGCGGATAATCGAGAGTACATTCCACAGCATCAATATCCTTTAATAATACAGAAGGAATGTAAATCAAGTGACTATAAGCTTGCTTTTCGCCGTATTCTGCTAATGTAATTACACGTACATTATAGTCAATCAAACTAAACTCCTTAACCTTTTCCAACTCTTCTTTGGACATATTCTCAACGTCCTTATAGTCTAATTCTTTGTGACTCATAAATTCATTTAGAAATAAAAGGCAGTCCCTAACTCTCAACCTCGTTAATACTAATCATCCTTAGTTAGAAGGATGTGAAAAGATACTTTACAGTATTTGCATATTATTAGAAGGTTGAAGTCCATAAAGAATCCTTTATTTGCGCAAAATAGGATTTCTAACCTTCCAAAGCAAAGATATAGTTTTTATTTGACAATTCCAAATTTTCAGCCAACTTTTTTTCCATTTTTCTTTCAAAAAGGGCATGGATAAGGATTTTCAGTGAAGATGTCGGCCACCGATTCCTCCATGATTGGTGCTTGATACAGCATTCTCCTTAATGCCATCTTCAACTGTTCCTTTCTTTCTTTACAAGATGGTGTTATAACAATATTGCTAATAAATTTGGAATAATCACACATATTATATTTTGATTAAGATGTATTGTAACAACTAAGACCTTTCCAAGGGGTAATACAAGCCCCATGAGAGGCTTCTAAGAGAGTATTTATCCCAGAGCAAGGAATGGCATCAACACTGCATACAGAGGTTGCTATATGCCGTATTTCAGCACGTCTATCACCATGCTTGACACCTTCATCGATGACAACAGAAGCTCTCTTCCCCCTAAGAACATCAACCTTTTCAAACAGTTCAGAATATCCGTGCAAAGTCTTGCCCACAAAGCGTTTTCGCCACATAAAGCCACCTTTCCGATTGCGGTGTGTAGCATCACCACCATAATAGTTACGTACCTTCTTATCGAAGGTTGTGCCCCTCCAACACACCGAATCATCCAGACGCTTGCCAAAACGCTTGTTCTCAGTATTGATGAATAGTTGCAACCCTTTTGCAGCTAACATTGCGCCCACCTTATCGAGGATAGGGACTGACAGACCCTTGCCTTGGAAGTGAGGAAAGACTATGATTCTGCTTACAATCACTGCATTAGGATATGACCTAGAAGGATTATTCAACAGCCCAACAAAAGCGACATTGCGCCCTCTCATATCTGTGAACAGCAAGCAAGTAGCCCCCTTGTTGATGGGTTCTTTCATATAGTGGAGCTTGGATAGGCCAAGCTTCAAATACACACTGCGCTCCACTCTCTGAACATAGAGCTTCACGTGTTGTTGACCCACTGCCACCTTTACAAGCTGTTTTGGAGTCAAGATGTCCTCTCCTGACACCTTGAACACCTCTTCAACATGCTCTGACGTATTATCACAAATACGCTCGGATGCCATGTCGAAGTAGTCATCATTCAACTCACACCCAATGAAAGAGCGACCAAGTTCAAGGGCTGCAAGGCCAGTTGTGCCACTACCCATAAAGGGGTCAAGAACGGTATCACCTTCCTCAGTCCATGTGCGTATGTGCCTCAGTGCTAGTTCCTTGGGAAACACAGCCGTATGGTGTATCTTCCGACCATCCTTCAAGGTGAAGTTAGTCTCACAAGCGGACGCAGTGGGTATGACCCACACGTTTGAATCCACTGTTTCTAAGGGAGTTACGCCCTCCTTGTACTCAACCCTACCCTCGTGGACGTAGCTCTTGAAGTTGGACTTGTAGGCTCTACCATTGTATTTACATTCACGCATGATGGGATTGAAGGTTTTGGGTTCACCCTTACTGAAAATATACATCGGCTCGAAGGATGCTTGGTATCTCTTCCCCCTCTTGCGAGGCATGGCATTAGGCTTCTGCCACACCATAACATCATGCAGACGCAAGCCTAGGACATCAGTGAAGTACAGCACTTGACGTAATGAGGTACACGTATATGAGCCTTCTACGCATTGGTCACTGACATTCCACACTAGTACACCTCCAGACCTCAACACCCTAGTAAGTTGGGCTGCAATAGCTGTAAAAGTCTCGAAGTTCCAACCTTCACCAACACCACCGTATGAACGAAGATTGTCATAAGGAGGTGAAGTAACAATCAAGTCAACTGATTCACTCACAATCCGACTAAGCATGATAGCGGAATTGCCTTTGTATAAAGATATATTTGCCATATTCCTAGTTGTTTGATGATATTTCTGAACGATTCAGCCACTCGTGAAATAGCCTCCATTCCGATTCACAGTCCATCTGCAATGAATTGAGACCTTGAATCATTACCGAAGATTTTGTCATATCTGAACCCTTCATATTTATCGGTTTTTTGTGCATCGATACATCTGACGGTTCTCCCATACTGCAACAGCTATGGCAATGTCCCTATCAGTCAGATTCAGCGAGAAACCAATCTTTTTCTCATACTCGCCAATCCGATGGGGATTAAGCTCACCCCTACGTAACATTGAGGTGATTCTTTCTGTCAAAGCCTTTGTCATATTTGAATCCATCTGATGTACCAATGTTTAAGTTTATTACTAGGCACACTATTCCCCCTACAGCGGTGTTTGACCGTTGCCACTCCCTCTGTGCCAGAAGGCTGATTTTGTGGGGATTACACCTATGTCACTATGTGTGGAGGTGCTGCCGAAGAGACAAGAGTTGAGAGGGATAGGTACTACGTACTACCTACCTTGAACTAGTATAATCTCAACCTAGTCTGCTGCCGATACTCGAAGAGTCCTATTAATCTCAAAAACCTAGGCAAAAGGACAAATCCTAGAAGTTCTCTCGATTTCTTCAAGTGTTGTAAATGTACGAAATTAATTTGGATTGACCAAGAAGGTTAACGTTCTTTCACACTTTAAGAGTTCCGTATCTATACTCATCCCTTACCTTCATCATACTGCGACCACAAGCATTGATGCCCACGAACAGCCCCTTTTCTTCGTCTTTATAGCTCCCAAAGGTATCTATCCTTTGGTCGTAAATCCAGTAACACCATTCAACGATGTCCTTATCCCCACTGTTGATGATGATGTCTCGGAATGGCTTAAACTGTTGGAACTTCACTTGATGGCAGATATGTATGATTCTGTACTCTTCCATGAGTTTCTCCCTCAGTCTCTGCTCATAAGCCGCATTGCTTTCGCCATTGCTCTTCTTATCATCTTGGACAAAGGCTTTATAGACCTTCTTGCAGTCAAAGGCATTGGAACAAGCCTTGGTCTTTCTTATCTGCTCCCTATACAGAAGGACGTAGAACAATTCCTCTACACTACGGTATACTTCTCCCTCGTACTCTAGCCTACAAGGGTACATGTTGGATAGAACCCTTTCTCCGAACTTGCTATTGAAGTAAATGCTGTTGTCAATTTTGTATTCTCTTACTAAGTCTTTCATAACATTATGCTTTGATTTTAGCAAAGATATAGAAAAGATTTGAGAAAAGCAAATTTTGAAGGAATAAACTCGTTTGAATAAATTAAACTAATCTAGAATATAATAGTTTATTTAATAGAATATATCCTAGTATATATAATATTATATATTAATATATTTAATCAATTTAAATATAATATATTATTAATATAATAAAGAATGGGGTATCTACTTCTGAGATACCCCCATTCTTTCCTTTATTTCCCTTATTATTTTCAATGCAGTGTAATAGTTGCAATGCGCTTTCTTCATAAACTCACACACCCCAACAGTGCCCTTTTCTTCCAAGATGGACATATATTCACATCTCAACCTCTCCTTGTTCTCAACGCTCTTTGCCGCTTCCATCCTATCACGGTTGAACTTGCCCTTGTCCAAGCTGTTAGCCTTGCGGTAGTTCTCCAAAGACCTTGGATTGTTGCAGTTGGACTTGTGCGATACTGCTCTTAGGTTCTGAGTCGAGTTATTCAAACGGTTCCCATCGATGTGGTCAATCTCGTGCTTCGGAGGTATCTCGCCGATGAAGGCTTGGTACATCAACCGATGGATGTACTGCATCTTCCTCTGTCCGTGTCCATCGTGCAGATATACGGCATAGTAACCGTTTCTTCCCTTGTACGGTTTCAACAGCTTGCGTTTGATATTATTGCCGTAGAAGCCAATCCTTGCCTTTCTGTAAACGTTCCCCTCTTCTGTAATCTCATAGTGTGGATAGTCCTTGATTGTTTTGGTTTCCATAGTTGTATTTATTACCGATTGTTATTGGGAGTCTAGGCTTTTCCACACTGCAAATGGGTGGGAAAACCTAGGCTCTTATGGTAATAAATACTTCTGGCTTCTGAAAAAGTTACTTCTGTTGATAAAAAGTTGGCCTCCAGACTTGATTTTTCTCTGAAAATCCTTATATTTTATATAGTTATAGGAGTAACTTCTATGACTTTCAATTGGGTAGGAGGGTTTTCTTCGAGCGGTTTAATTCGCCATCCTACCCTTACATGGAAAACCGCTTGAACAGAGGAAAAATAACGAATTAAACACGAAACAACATGAATGACAAAACTGCATTTGAGGAAATGATGGACAGACTGCCATCAAGCATCAAGGAAACAGAGGTTCTTAGAGACCAGTCAAAGAGGGTATTGGCAGCACTGCTAGAACTGTATCTGCATTCCAAGGCCAAGGAAACAAAGTTGGTGATAACGGATAACGGAATGTTAAGGCAACTGAGTGGGATAGGGGCTGATGAACTTTTACCCTCAATCTACCAATTGGAAGATTATGTACTGATAACAAGGAAGGTTGGTAAGAGAAGGGAGAAGGGGAAAAAGGCCACAGCCTCCGAATACATAATACACTTCAAGAATCTAAAAAAGCCATTGGAAGAAAAGACGTTTGATGACTATTTTGCAGATGAACTTGAAGAAGCTGAATCTTCTGAAACCTCGATGAGTATTGCAATTGCAACTGCAATTCCAATCACAACATCAACTACAACGTCAACTTCAACCTTAACTTCAACATCAACTACAGCTACAACCTTAACTTCAACTAGAACGTCAATGTCAAGGTCAATGTCAACTAAAACTTCAACTGAAACTTCAACTGCCTTACAGAGTGTAGAGAAAGTAGGTCCAGAGAGTACGGAGATTGAAGGGAAGGAAGAGGAAAAAGGAGGTCTAGAGACGATGGAAGTTGAAGAGGAAGAAGGGAAAAAAGTAGGTTGGTTGGACAAGTGCTTTCTAGACCCAAGGGACTTCGAGGAAGATGATTCTTTTCTAAAGGATTTGAATAAGAGAGTGGCTTACGCCAGATGGGACAGTGAAGAAGAAAAGAACTGAGAGAATGAGAGACTGCGTAACGGAAAGCCATTTCTAAGGGGCTTTCCTTGCAGTCTCAACCAGACTAATAAGAGCTAAAAACATTCAGAGACATGGATATAAAGACTATAACAGAGACTTACAAGAGATACCTAAAGACCTTCAACGATAAGGACTCCAATCTCTTTATCAACTATGGAAAGATAAAGAACTTCATCGATACCAACTGTGAGGATGAGGAACTCCGCAGCCTAATGTGGAGGGACAGCATAGGTAGGAGTGTTAGGGAGATTAGAAAGAGGGAAATCAAAGTCAGAGACCGTTGCACCCTTGGTTGGTCAGCAGACGTGACAAAGGAGGCGTACCAACTGATTAAGAACATCAAGAGGCATGAGAATGACTATGACTTGGCCACCTATGCTGTCAACTTCTACAAGTTCGCACGCTTGGCAGACGGACAGAACCCCTACCTTGAACTTTACCTTTGGTACTGCTTCGACAATGCAGATGGAGTTGGCAGACTGCTAAAGGTCTCAATGGAAGAGATTGAAGAAACTGCTGCAAACGCTGTCAAGCCAGAGGAAGAGAGTGGGACAGAGAATGAAACGGAAAGTGAGACAGAGAATTGAGACAAAACTGAGACAAGTCTAGAGTAAGGAAATGGGGCTTCAAAGTAATAAAACTTTACAGAAAGCCCCACAATGCTCTCAAACCGACTTGGCTTGACAATTGCCCACCAAAGGGGAGAAAACGCCTCAGAACGTCAGGAAACCGTCAGGAATCAAACCCTACGTGTTCTGAGTGGATGCGAAGCCAGAAGGAAACGATGCAAACCCACCGAAAAAGGCTTGGAAGATTGTGGTATCAACCCCTTGTTTGGATGTCTGCTCCCCCACGTACCCCATCGGACCACCCCCCACCTATGTCCACTCCACCTCCCCCCCACCGTTTTTAAACAAAGAACAAAGGGTAACAGTTTGCTTTTTCTAGGAATTATAAAATTATATTTTTTTCCAGAGGGGGAAGGGGAAATGCCCCCCCCCCTTGTTTTATGGCAAACAGTTAGGCTTGAAAAAATTCCAGAAAAAATTTTTCTGATTTTTTTGAAGTAACCTTGATTTTTTTTGAGATTTCGTTATATTTATAATAGAAGCAACATCTATAAATATCATCAGAAACTAATAAGACTAACAGATTTCAATCTACCAATGAAAAAGATAATTAGACTATCAGAATCAGACCTTCAAAATATGGTCAACCGAAGCGCACAGAGAATAATAGATGAACACATCAACTACGAAAGGGAGATACAGTTGGCATATAAGGAGGTTCAACAGATGGGAAAGCACCTATCCTCAGTCGGTTTAAGACTCAATGGGACAGAATATGAACCGCTTTACCAACGAATGAGGGACGGACTCATGAGTTTAAATAACGCACTTATCAAGCATCTTAGACAGTAATATGAGTTACTTCTGTGCCAATCAAAATATGACAAAAGAAGAAAAGGAGATTATAACAATGGAACTAATACCAGAAAAAGCACCAAAGAAGAAAAGAGACCATAGGGGAGAATTGAACCCCCATTTCGGTCACATAATGACACAAGAAAGCAGAGACCGAATCAGTAAGAGCCAGTCGGAGAGATATGACATGATTCGCAAGCTTGTTAAGAAGGGAATGCAGCAACCGATGACAGAGGATAGAGTTAAGCAAATCTGTAATGAAGCGATTGAGAAATACCTAAAGGAGAATCTGATTGAGGTGAAGAACAATAAGAAACCAATGAACATCAACCTATGAAGAATAAGAGACACACGCCATTAGAGCAAGACCTCTTCGCCCAACAGAAAAGTGAGATTAAGAGGTTGAAGGAAGAGGTCAAGTTCTTGAAACTAGTCAATAAGGTTAACAACAATGCCCACGATTACTTTCTGAGGGAGAAGGAAAGGCAGATGGCCATCACCAAGCAAATCACCTACCTCTTCATCATCATTGACTCTCTCGACAAGCTCACCAACGACGAATGCAGCTCGATGTCTAGGACGATTAAGAAAGCGATGGACAAGATAAAGGCATACTTGGGAGAGGCAATGCTTCAACTGCCAGTTGATATAAATAAGGTACTCAATAATTCAGAAGATGAAGAACAATAAGAGCATTAAAAGACAGCTTCAAGCACTTAGGGAGGAAAATAATTACCTTCATAATGACATTGAGGTGCTGCAAGGCATCAACACATCAGTCATTGATTCCAAGGCTAGAAAGGAAAAGGAGAATAGGAATCTAGAGGAATTGGCCAAGCTTGGAACCTCATTAAACATCATAATGACACAGATGCTAGACCAATGCGATGAAGATACATTGGTTGGCTCGGCATACAAATCGGCCATCCTACAGTACCAACGCACTCTTGCAGAAGGGATGGGAATGACATCAACGAGAAATAACGTAATTCAAACCGATGAACTATGGAACTGAAAGACACAAGGGCGATAATGAAGAAGCTCGGTCTCGAATACGGAAAGTTAGATGATATGGAGAAAATACGTATATATCTAGAGTATCATCCAGAGGCGTTTACCCCAGAGTTCATGGAACTGTTGGCAGATAGATACCTCAATTACTTGACCGTAAGGAAGAAGATTAAGGAAATGTGGCCACAGCTCTGCCGTGAAAACATAGATAATTTCACAATAATACCCAATGACTATGAAACAATCAAAGAAAAAGTATTCAAGGATAGAAAAGCATAATAGGAAGGGGTTTGCATGTACAAGTGAACCCTTATACACCGAAGGAGATTTCCTATATTATTTCGAGAATCGACTTCAAGAAATGGTACGAAATGAGTTTGATGCTCATTTCCGCGAGTCGTTCTATAACATGCCGTTTTAAGCGGTTAATCACCACGCATATCAAAACAGTTAATAACATTACATATTTTTGAAAAACCATTTGGTTTTGGGGCTGAAACCCTTCAACACTATTTATTTCACTTGGTTTCAGCCCATTTTAATGAATTGGGGATAATGAATGAGGAAGGTGGGAAAAACGGATTCATCTTCACTGACGAAATAAAAAAAATGAAATTATGAAAAGGGTAAGTATAACAGAAGCACAGTATGATGGTGTCTTAAAGAAGTTTGAGGATGGTGGGATTGATGATAAAGAAATCAAGACCATTGAGAATGACCGTCTTTCAATGGAGCTGATGGACAGCAAGCAGAAGTCTAGGGAGTCCATCGATGATGCTTTCAAGCTCGGCATCAAGTACGCTAGGGCAAAGAAAGACCTCTATCTGAGGAAGGAGATAAAGAAGAAGCTTGATGATATGATTCAAGCTCTTGATGATATAGATAAGTAGGACTTATCTTATTTACATTCAAATTAACTTTTTTTTAAAAGGGGGTGTGTCAAAAGTTGTCACACCCCTCACTATTATATATAATAATGTATAAGACGAATTAACTTATTTTATTTTGTCAGTTGGATTGAAACGATTATCTTTGCAATCGATTCCAGATATTAGATGGTAAAATAACCATAAAAAGGTTCAAAAAGGGTAGTAATTTTATAATTATTATTTCTATTTTGGGTTCCTAAGTATCATATTATTGATGTGAATACAAAGATAAATTTACTACTATACTTTTATATATTACTGTTTTACAGATATATACAAGCATTAAAGCGCACTACAGATGTAGTAGTTCGTTTCTCGACGAACTTCCTGAATTCAACAAGACCACCCTCGAAGTACTCCGTCAACCGCTCGAAGACCGAAAGATCACCATCAGTCGTGCGAAATACACAGTGGAATACCCATGTTCCTTTATGTTCGTCGCCTCGATGAAT
>JAEEGL017387084.1_pt1 | contig 36097 bp, 31 predicted proteins | sample 9134231 | NCBI WGS metagenome assembly JAEEGL01 (sample SAMN16246548, study PRJNA631951) | gut metagenome | biome: gut microbiome; feature: rumen; material: fiber-attached | host: Bos | place: Iran: Karaj | collected 2018-10
CCAAGTTCCATTAAATCTTTACCATTAATTGCTAAGTCTTTTTCATGAAGAACTGGTTCTTCATTTATAAGAATAGTATATCTATTGATCTCATCCTGTAATTTAGACAGGGATTGTTCTTGATAGACAGGGTTTTGAGCTAGTATATCTGCTTTTTTTAATTCGAATAATAGATTTAAATATTCTGGATTAAATTTTTGTAAGAATTTAATCATATTACTTCTTTTAGAAGGTAATTGGCGATCATGATTTATTATTAGACTTGTAACTATATCTTTAGTTTTTTTATCAACTTTGTATTCTTTACAATATTGATTAAATATTTTAGCGCTAGTTTCCCAGTGACCATAAAAGTGCCCTATTCCTTCTTCGTCAGTAAAAAACTTTTTGGGTTTGCCTATGTCATGAAATAATGCCGCTAGTTTTAAATATTTATTGTTTGATACGCCATCTATTACTTTAAGGGTATGATGGAATACATCATATATATGATAGTTATTATGTTGATCAAAATTATATGTTTCTTTCAAACGTGGAATTATAATAAAGAATAGTTCTCTATATTCATCTATATATCTTGTAGCTTCTTTATAACTTAATATTTTTAATAATTCATTATTAATTCTTTCTTTTGTGACAGTTTTTAATAATTCTTTCTTTTCTAATATTTTTTCTTTCGTATTATTGCTAATTGTAAAATTATGAGATAAGGCGAATCTTATGGCTCTTAGTATTCTTAAAGGATCATAATCTAGACCGCTTCCATCCTTTTTAACTAGTTTTATTATTCTGTTATTAAGATCTTCTTTATAATTATTAGGATCAATTAGCTTATTATCTATATCAAGCGCCAAGGCGTTAATTGTAAAGTCTCTATTAGATAGATCTTCTTCAATATTATCACCTTTAAAAGTAGATATTTCTATTGTTTTATTTCCAATCCTAATTGTTGATGCTTGACGATGGTGGTTTTCTTTCATGATATGAAGATTGGGTATTATCTTTTTTAATTCTTCCAATGGCATGTTAGTTGCCAAATCATAGTCTTCATTTCTAATATTTAGGAGATAATCTCTAACATAACCTCCTACTATAAAAACTTCATATTGATGCTCTTTTATTGTAGACATTATACTTTTTATTTCTTTTATCACAATCTCCTTCTTTCAAAAAAAGCCAATAATTATTGACTTTCTAGATGATATCTAATATCTAATGTTTTATTATAAGCTATGGCTCCGCCTTCGCTTTTTATTATTAAAATAAACCACCATTTAGTTCCTTTAGGCAAAAATGTTTCCGATTGATCTCTTCCTTCTATAAAGGCGGTTACCGGGGTTAATTCTAAAGAATATACTCTGTCTTCAGAAATCTTTTCACCAAATACTTTGAGAAATTCTTTTTCATCATATCCCATTTCTTTTAGAGCATCTTTTCCTTGCTTATATGTATAGGTGCCATCATAATAATTATCTTTTTTATCAGTGTAATCGTCATACCAATAGAAGTTTCCTTCTTTGTCGAAGTAGAACATGCTATCATCCGCTGTAATCCATTTGGTATTTAGGCTTAATGAGGTGCCCTTTTTTTCTTTTTTATCAGCTATTGCTACAGGTTTATTCTCTGTAGATATCATTTTGTTTATTATTACATACGATGTTATTAATAATAACAATACTATTATTGCTAATAATATAGAGCTATTTTCTTTATCTTTTTTCTGGTTTTCTGGATGATGAACCACTTTATTATTCTTTACTTTTTTACTCTTGTTCTCTTTTTCTTTAACCATTAGTGGTATTTTAATAGTATTATCAATATTTTTCTTGAGTTCATCGATTTTCTGATTTTTTTTCATGTTAGTACCACCTTTGATTATTATTTTTTCTGGATGTATTCATATATTGCAGTATACTCATTAGTGTATGTAGCTCCTTCTTCAAAAATCTCATCTGTTGGATATACAACCAATTCTACTATTGTTTCTTCACCGGGAGCTAGTTCTTCTTTAGGAATGTTGTGTTTAAAAGTAAGATGTCTTTCTGAGTTCTTTTCGTTGTATAAGTATCTGCCAAGTTTTGCAGGAATATTTCCTTTATTTTTTATAGTTACTCGGTATAGAATGGAATCTTCTATTGTTTTTATGATTGGCTTTATTACTAGAGTATCCTCCTTGTAGGTATAACCATTGTCTTCGCTTTCACCAATTGTTGTTATTTCTATGTTGGTTATTTCTACATCCCATTTACTATATTCTCTAGATGTATCTGATTGGTTATTCTTTAATGAATAGGAAACATAACTGAATGATAATCCTACGATAAATAATAAAACTATTATAATTATAAAACTACTCTTATTTTTCATATTATAATCTACCTTTCTATAATTAGAATAGCATAGAAACAATTTGTTATCAAATCATATTTCTAGTATTTCATTTTTTTAATTAATTTAAATCTTGATATTGAAAAAACTATTTTTCCTCTTATTCTACTCTTGTTAATGTCTTTGATTTTTGTGAATCGGCTATCATAAGAGTCAAGGCGATTATCACCAAGAACATAATAGCTATTATCATCTATGGTATGAGGATAAGTCAGTTCGCCGATATTAGTTTTGCTACTTATATAGTTTTCTTTAAATAAGTTATCCTCTATATAGATATTGCCGTTGTTTTTAATTTCTATCTTTTCTTTTGGAAGTCCTATGACTCTTTTTATACTTGGAGAACCCTCTGTATTAAAGACAACAATGTCTCCTCTTTGAATGTTTTTGGCTTTGACGCTTAATAATAGTTCTCCATTGTATATGGTACTATCCATAGATGTGCCAAGTGCTCGATAAACCCTAACCTCAACCTTCGCATATAAAAAGTATATTAGGGCGGCACTTAGAGCTAATTTTACTATTATTCCTATTAGTTTTTTCATATATATCTACCCTATTATAATTATATATCATATTGCTTCTTTAATAAATAACTTATTTATCAATGGTAGTATTTTGTTACAATTTATGATATCTTTATGATGAGGTGTTGTATGAAGGGGACGTTATTTACATTAGTATTAATTGCTGTAGTATTAATAGTAATTATAATTCTAATTTTTTACCTTAAAAGTATTGTTGGCTCTTTCTTAGAAAAATATTTTGGAACTAGAGATTTAAAAGAAGCTATTGAAAAAAGTGAAATAGAAAATGAGAACACTCCAAAATCCCTATCATCTATGGAAACTTTAGCAACAGAAGCTATAAAAAGGGATTTCCCCGACTTAAACATAAATGAGTTAAAAAGCATGGCAGAAAACACTATTTTAAATTATTTAAGGGCCATTGATAAAAAGGATGTTGAAGATTTAAAAAACTATAGTGAGAGTATAAAGACTATGGCTTTGGCAAGGATAGAAGATCTTGGTGATAAAAGCGTCAAGTATGATGATATAAATATTCATAAAACAGTAATTAATAGATATGAAAAAAGTAAAGGAATTGCCTCATTATATACAGCTAGTGCTATTGAGTATTATTATAGCGACGGAAAAAGTATAAGAAAGAAAATTCAAGATAGGTTTTTAGTAGAAATAATATATGTAATTGATCCTACCACTGTTGATTTAGATAAAAAGTTGTTAGGATTAAATTGTCCTAATTGTGGGGCACCAATAACTACATTAGGGGAAAAGTATTGTCGTTATTGTAACACCGGTATTAAAGATTTAGTAAAAAGATCTTGGGTAATAAATAATATTAAGAATTATTAAGGAGAGATGAATATGTTTAATAGTATGCAGGATTATATGGATAGAATCATTACGAAGGAGCAATTATTAAATGATATTATAACAAGTGAGGAGTATGCTGAAGCCACTCCGGAGATAAGAAATAGATTAGATTTGTATATAGAAGATTTAAAAGATGCTAAATCTTTCGAAGATGAAAGGGTTTTGCTAGGGTTTGATTATATAACTTCTTTAGGAGTTAAATTAACTCCTATAAAACTGTTTGACTTAGCTTCAAGAGTTGGTGGAGGAACAATACCTATTTTAGATATTGCTGAGTTGACCGCCTTTATCGATTCTTGTATTATAAAAAAGGATGATGAAAGATTACTTAGATTAGCATATAATTATAACAAAGCTATTCCCGACAAGAGCGTTATCGAAGATTATTATATAAATGATAATAATGTGCCTTACTTAATCGAGTTGGCTTGTAATGATTTGATCGGATTACATTATGACAAGATAACAGATTTTTTAGCAAAGTCTAATGAGCTAGAAGAGCTGAAAGCTTTTGCAAGTAATTTTACAGTGCCAAATGTAGACATTAGCAAAGTGTTAGATAGAATAAAGGAGCTAGAAAAAAACTAGCTCCTTTTTATTACAAATATAGTTATTAGAATCATAAATACTAAGAAAACAATTATGGTTGCTAATATTATAATTTCACTTTGGTTTATATCTACGTCTTCTAACTTATCGTTTTTTAAATCATCTAAAGTGTAATTGTTATCTTTTACTTTGGAACAATAACCAAGTCCTTTTTCTTTTTCCCAAATTCCCTTTCTTTCTTTTTGGGCCTTTTTTTCGACTTGGCAGAGATATGGAACATATAAGTATTCATCATAGATATAATCTATCTTAGCCATCCCTTCCTTGATTAGGGATTCTTGTAAAAGCTTTCCATCTATCCAAATCCAAGCCAAGGTACGTCCATATTTATCTTCTTTATTACTGTTGTTATCAAATTCTAGTTCTATTTTGGAAGCATTGCTTAGTAATTTACAGGTTAGTTCTTTGGCCTCCTCTCCCATGAAATCAGCATTTTTATTATCATGGGCTATTTCCGGAGCATTAATTGCTAAAAAACGCGTTTTTAAATTTTGATCGTGATATATAAAATGTGCTGTATCTCCGTCTATACACGAATCAAAAGAAACTGTTATGGTTTCTCCATTAACGACAATTGGTAATAATAATACCATAATAAAGATTAGGTTTTTTTTCATCTTTTACACTTCCATTATGATTATAACAAAAAAAGATGTATAAAACTATACACCTTATTTTTTCCCGTTTTGGAAATCTTTCATCAAATCTTTAGCCATTTTTGTTAGTTCTTTTTTTTCTTCTTTGCTTATTTTCCCGTCTTTAACAATTTCTCCAGCTCTTTTAGCACTTTCTTTAACCTTTTCTTTGTCTACTTTCTTAGAAGCTGTTTCAACTAATTCTTTGGCTTTTTTTATAATATCTGACATATTATCCTCCCAATTAATTTTTATGGCTTTATTATATAACAAGTTGTTATCTTTTTTAATAAAAAAATAACAAGAAGTCTTGTTATTTTTAAACTCTATAAAATTTATTATGTTTTTTAGCAACTGTTATTGCGCTAAGTGCTATCAATGCTCCAGCGGCTAGTACTGCGTATGAAGCAAAGTTTCCAGTCTTAGGTAGACAATCTTTTTCAAATTGTTCTTTAGTTACCTCAACTCCGTCTTTTCCGTAGTATTTGCCATCACTCTCATAGCACACTTTCTTATTACATTTTGCTTCATATACATCTTTTGTAACTTCTTTTCCATCTTGATCGTAGAACTTACCATTTTCTACCCTACAAGCACATTCAGCTGTAAATTGTTCTTTGGTTACTTCTGAACCGTTTAATCCATAACATACATTGCTTGTTGGGTCACAATAGCAAATCTTTTTTCCACCTTTTGCTAGATTTAGCTCAATACACGCACCATTGGCTGTATTAGTTGGCATATTACCAACTGTGCTTTCGCTTCCTTGAAGCATCATATCAGCATATACGCATATTTTTGCGCACTCTGTATCGGAAGTAATCTGGTCTGCTAATAGTTTAATATTCCAGTATCCGATTGGCGTATATCCTGTAAAGCCGTGGCTAATTATCTTAGAATCGTTTGAATTACTAACTATCCCTGATGATGATGTAAAATCGTAGCAGTTAGCATCAGTACAGTAAGCGTTTGATCCGTGTAAATTATTGTTAAATTTTGCTGATGCTAATGTGGTTTCAACTTGAGTGGTATTGAACGCTGGGTGAGCGCTTACTATTTCAGCCTTTTCGGCAGTAACTCTTGTCAAAACGGCGCTTATTTTATTTCCACCATTTGTGGCATCAGTTATTTGAGCAATTAAGTAACAATTTGTATTTAAATTCGCTTCTGTTAGTTCAGTTTCGTCACAGAATAACTTCCAATTACTAATTGACGAGTCGTTAGCCTTTACAACACAAGGTAATAAAAACAAGCAAACAATTAATACAATGCTTTTAAATAATAGTTTTTTTCTTTTCATCTTTCTACCTCTTCTATTTTCTATACTGATTATATTATAACATAAAAAAGTAAAATGTGCTTTTTTTTATGAAAAAGTTAGTATTTTTATGGTATTATATAATAGGAGGATGAATAGTAAGGCGATGAAAAAGATTGTAATTGAAATTTCTGATAATGCTTTATCTTTTAAATATCGTACTAATAAACCTGTTCCAGACAATCTATTAAACACTAATGTTATTTCTAATAACGAGTTAGTGTTTAGTGTTGATTATATTAATGCTAATGGTAAGATTGTTGGAATGTTTATTAACGACCTAGCTGAAGATAAGGGAATTAATACAGCTGTTATAAGTCTTAATGAAATAGCTGAACTAATAATCCCTCTTTTGAAAAAGGTAGAAGCAATACAAAGTATATGTCTTAATGATGATGCTACCCTATCTTACTCATTGTGTGAAGCAATAATTGAAAGTAGGCACATCAAACAAGTTAGTTGTTATGCAATTCCTACTTTTATGATAGAAATATTAGATAAAAAGAATATTGAAGTTGTTTCTAGAAGTGAGATATTATTTACTTCACTTTTTATGCAAGAGAATAACTTAACTTCTTTTTCTAAAATTTATTATAAGAGTAGTATAAGGATATCAGAAATACTAAAAAATGATGATATAGAAGATTTAAATTCATTTTTAAGCATTAATAAGTATTTAAGAACTATACACTTAGAAAAAGGTTATATACCTGATATAGAAAAAGTATGTTCTATGTTATCTAGTAATAGAAGAAAAAATATTAATATAGAAATACATGAAGATATTAATGATATAGACACTGTTTACAAGCTTAAAAAGATTAACAAAAAATATAAATCTAAATATAAGATTAAATTGTCTTTGATATATTCAAAAGATTATTTAGAAAAGAATTATTTAAAGCAAATAATTTTTACGACATTGAAAGCCTGCTCTATAATAATATTCTTAATAATTGGGTCAATATTTGGATATATTATATTTAATAATTATCAATCAGAGTTGAAAGTAAATGATATTAAAGACGAAATAATAAAGGTAATGGACGAAGAGCCAGTTAAAGAGATTGCTCCAGTTCTAAAAAACGCTCCGGAGCAAGAACAACCAGTAGTTCAGCAAGAACAAGCTTCATATAAAAAACTGTTAGGAAAAAACAGTGATACTGTTGGATGGCTAACTGTATTAGGAACCAAGATAGATTATCCTATAGTTAAGGGCGCTGATAATAGTTATTATTTAAGTAGAAACTTCAATCGTGAAAAAGATTATAATGGTTGGGTTTTTATGGATTATCGTAATGATGAACAAAATTTAGATTCTAATACTATAATTTATGGTCACAACCGTTATTATAGTGGAGTTATGTTTGGAACATTAAACAATGTAACTAAGAAGAAATGGTTGAATAATGCTGATAACCAATATATTACCTTTAATACTTTATATAAGTCCATGACTTGGAAAGTCTTCTCTATTTATAGCATTGATGTAACAAGTGATTATCTCTATATTAATTTCGAAAATGACGAAAGCTTTCAGAATTTTATTAATTTGATTAAAGGCAGAAGCAATTATCAATTTGATGCTAATGTTACTGTAAATGACAAAATTCTTACTTTATCTACGTGCTTGGATAACGATAAAAGACTTGTAGTTCATGCGGTATTGATTAATAGTAACGAAAATAGTGAAGATGCAAATAAAATACAAAGTTATATAGAATAAAAAGGTTATTAACCTTTTTTTCTAATAAACGGAGGAATAATATGAATAAAGAGGATGTAAAAAATAAACTTACTAGTCTTGTAGATTTTATTATTTATAAAAGTAATGACTATGGCGAGGAAGAAAATAATGATAGAAATAGTATTATAGCCTACTTGAAAGATAGTAAAAATTTACTAGATGATGTAAAAGCTTTAATAACTGCTAGAAATAGTGAAAATTATATCTATTTTAATAAGGTATTGATAGATGTACTAATTAATATAGGAAAAGATAAAAAACTAAATATTTTATATAATAGCGATATATATATTAATGTGTTTAAAGAAAAAATTATATTACTTAGATTATGGCAAACTCTAACAAAGAAAGAAAAAATTAAATATATAAATGATAAAAACAAGTGTAATGATATAGATTATTATTTGTTTAATGAGTCTGTGAAAGACAAGAGCAATTTTAAAGAAAACTATATATTAAAAGAAATACTTGAAAATAAAAGTGTTAGAGATAAGATTCCTGACTTTTCTTTAGATGTTCCCTATTCCCCTAGCGCTCTAAATAATATAGATTTAAGTGATTATGAAATATGTTGCAAGTTTACAAAAAAAGCTTATACAAATCTGTTAATTAAATCTTGCTCTGTATTAACTGACTTCATTGATTTATATAATACGAATAACAAAATAGTATATCTAATAGAAAGAAATAGTATTATTTTTAAAAATACCGAAAACAAAGAAGTAGTACAGTACCTAAAGAATAATATTGATATGATTGCTAAATTTAATAATAAGTATTTAGCATTCTTTGATGCTAAAGAAATTGAAGATATCTTCAAAACTAAAAATTTAACTAACGAAACTTTTTCTGCTATTTTAGAAAAGATGTATAAATTATATCCTGATAGAGCAACTTCATTAATAACTGAAGCTAATTTAAAGAAATGTGTAAAACATAGTTTGGATATATACCCTTTTGAGAAAATAGACATTAAAGAAAGAGAGAATATATTTAATAATTATAATCTATTTAATAGATTTATAGATACAATAATGATTGAAGCTATTTGTAATAATTATGAAGAAGAAGAGATTTTGAATTTTTTGAGAAATCCTGTTTTCATAAAAGATCAATCTTCTTATGCAATTGAATTGTTGCTTAATAAACTATCGTTTAAGTCTACGTTTAATATGTTACAAAGTAAAGATATATTAGATAGTATCACTAGTTTAAATGTGAATATCGATAATAAAGATAAAATATTTGTAAAAGGATTTTTGGATAGTCCTTCTTTAATCGATAAAATAGATCATAGTATGTTATATGAGATGTTGTCTTTTTTAGATAAAGAAGATGTATTATATTATATAGTTACTCCTTTTATAGCTAATCATATGATTTCCTCTGAGATTGTGGAAATTGCCACATTGAAGAGCATTTCTTTGGACGAGCTATTATCTTCGGATGTATTAAAAGAAATACTAAGTAAAGACGATTTAGTCACTTATATAGACAAAACCTGGTTGGAAAAAGTTGATTTAACAATATTTAATAATAAAGACTTGGTAAATATATTATTTGATCTACCGTATGAAGAAATAGAAAAAATTGATTTTAATGAGGTAAATTATTTGTTTGAAACTATTAAGATGAAGTCTTTATTATCTAAGCAAATTAGTAGATGTACAGTAATAACGTATAAAGCCGTTTTGGCATCATACTTGACTTTCGGATTAGAAAAGACTATTCAGATGGTATCAAATGGTAACAAGGATATTAATTTGAAAGATGTATTAGGTATCAAAAATATAGTTATCGATGAAAAACTTTTAATGTTTAAAGAAGAGAATTCTATAATCATTCAAAACTTACATATAAAGATAGATACTAATCTTAGAAAGATTAAATCTACAGAAAACATTAACAGTTTTGCTAAAGCTATTAAGAAGAATACTTATTTGGATAATATTATATATTTGATGTTAGAAAATTGTTTTTATAGCTATAATGTTATTATTGAGACATTCTATGATTATGTTAAATACTATAGTATAGATACTTATTCTGCCAAAAAAGAATTATATAATTTCTGCAAGAAATTTGTTAATACTTTTATTAGTAATAAGTGTGTAGAGTTTAATAATGAGTTCTATGCTAAGATGCTTAGAAACTTTAAACTAAAAGAGAATATTGTATACAATAAAAGAAGACAATTTGCTAAAGATTTTATCGAGAAGCAGAAGAACAAGATTTTTGTTAGAGCTCTTACTGATTCTAATCCAAAAGATTATTTATTTGCTTTTATCGACGACTTTTCTTTAGATGACTTAAGACAAAGATATATAGAGTATCTAAATGTTGATTCTGTTAATATTAATGACATTATATCTAATATTTTAATACCATGGGTAGAAGAAAGATTTGATAGTGTTAATTGTCTTAATAAGCTTGGAATAGTAAAGCCTAAATATTATGATTTGTATTTTGAATATACTAAAAATCAAGATATAATAAATTCTATTAACAAAGAATTACAAAAATTAAAAGACAGCCATGATAAAAATGAGATTATTAAAATTATGGGGGCAACAAGTTACAATAAACCTCTCGGAGTAAAAGTAACCGCAAAAGAAAAGAAGATTATCAAGAAGATTAATGAAGGCATTAATAGTGTTGTTGGAGAAATATATATTAATAAAGAAGAACAAAAGTTTATTTACGGAAATAGATTAGATATATATAATACTGATGATATAGTAGAATATGATAATTACTTAAAGATTATCAATGAGATTATCACTAAAACAAAAAGTTTTATTAAGAAGAATATGAATACGCAAAGAATTGAACTTCATTACAGAGAAGATTATTTAAGGAAGGTATCGGCGGAAAATCTTGATTATCCATTAACATCAAAATATTATGAATTAAAAACAAGAGTATTATCATTAAAAGATATGGAAAAGATATTTAATGGTTATAAGATTAATGATTATAAAAAAAGCAGTCCTGAGTTGGAGGATTTCTTGTTCAATAATCAGAATCTAATAATGGTCGCTGAGGGATATTACGATGGTATTGTTGATAATTTGGGTTTAATAATAAATAATTATCAAAAGATTTGTGAAGAATATAAGAAATTATATCCAGATCAAGATATTAACCTAATTAACGCCGAAAAAGTTGTTAAAATTATTAATTATAATTTAAATATTATTAGTAAAAGTATTGAACCGGATATTATTGATTCTATATTTGATGACGATTATTATATAGATGCAGATATTCAAACTAGGTTAAGGAATTTAGAATATATATATATGGAGGGATTTAAAAAGATAAATAGCACTATCCCTTATATAAGTGTAAAAGAGAATGAATATGAAGCTGAAATAATTGATAATTATAATCAAGAAATATATAGGTCGCAGATTAATACTAATTATCGTTTAGGAGCAAGAGGGAATGACTTCTTACACTATGCGATATTAAATAAAAATGGAGCCAAGGTAATCATTAAGAAAAATGGTATAATAATTGGCAGATTATTAGGTGTTAGGAATGGTAATGCCGTATATTTCAACAAGATAGAAGGAGAATTTGATGACTATTACGAAGAAATCCTTCATAAGTTAGCAAGCGAATTGATTATGGTTACTAAAGATACTAACGAACCTATTGAGTTTGTTACAATATTAATTAATAAATTACTAAAAAGAAGCTATGGATTAAAAATTGATTCTACTGTTTGTCCAATTATAGATAATCCAATAAGCAAAGATTACTTAGATTATTTAGAGTTTAAAAAGAGTAAGTATTTAAATACTATTAATAATGATGGATTCTATAATAATTATAAAGAGAAGGTTTCAACGATCTTGGCTTGTTCTGTAGTTGTAGATAAAAACAATTTTAAATATTATGATGCTGAAGCTAAGTATTTACGCAATAGAAATAATGTCTTAAAGTTAAGTAATAATTTAGAAGATTATTATATTAATAAGATTAATACAATTATTAGCTTATGTAATAAAGAAGGAACCTCAGATTTTTTAGGAGATATTAAACTTAGTACTGTAGATACTATATACTTGGGGGATGACTTTGTAATTTTTATTACTAATAATAAACAATTAATTAAATATATACTTCCATACGATAGCAGAGCTATAAATGAAGTAAATTTGATTGTTGAAAGTTTAAAAAAATAAAAGCTATTGAAATCAATAGCTTTTTATTGTGTTTGAAGATATCCTTGTCCAACTAAGTAATTATCAATTTCTTGACGCGTATTACTATTTATAAGACTAGTTGTTGTTTCAGTAATTGTTATAGTTTTTTCATTTTTATTTGATGTAACTTCTTTCTCTCCTTCGTGTTTTTTTACTTCTTCAGCAAATAAATTCTCATTTTGATATGTATAAGTATTTATTTTCTTGGCATATGATAAAACGGAGTTATTACCAAAACTACTATAGTGAACTTCATATATCGATTTTAAAGAATATCCTAACAAAGTATCATACGGGATATCTTTATGGTATTTAACTATATCACTGGATGCCTCTATATATAGTGTTACACCTACTTCTGTTTGATTATCATAAGGATCTTTAATAACTAATACCAAGTTGTTATTATCCTTATTATATAATCCTGGATCTTTAAAATTAGCTAACGCTTCTTCTTTGAAAGAGAATTCACAACCACTATAATCTATGCAAGATGTTATAAAGCTTTCAGGGGTATATTCGCTTCCTTCAACTACGTGAAGTTCTTTAACCTTTACTTTAGGCGGAATTGTGTCAACAATACTAATTGTTCCTCTCTTGGTTACCCCCGCATGATTTACAGTGAATTCGTAATCGCCTACTTCGTCTATTTTAACTTCAGATGTGTTTATGCTATATAGTAAATCATCAACTTTTCCTACCCCTGGTTTAACATAATCTTTAGCATGGAGTGGCAACGGATCTCCTAATTCGATAGTAACCTCTTTGGGCACAAAGTCTTCTTCTGTCTTTCGATTGACGAAAAAGTAAGCAAAGGTTCCTAAAAAAGCGATTACTATTAATACTATTATGGTTGTAATATTTTGAGCTTTCTTTCCAGCTTCACTTATGGTCTTTTTCTTTTTATTTGGATCCCTTTTGGCTTTCAATGCCTCTTGTTGGGCTTTTTTTCGGGTTTCTATATCTATTTTAGGAGGGAAATTTGCCTCAGGAATTAGTTTTAATTCCTCTCCCTCTATGTTGCCAATAACTACTGCTCCATCTCCTTTTAAGGTTGTTTCTTTGCTTAAAAGAGTATTACTTGCTTCGGCGCCCTTAATCGACTCTTGAGGTATTATTGCCGACATGTCTCTTCTTTGGTTAGCCGTTATGTTGTCTTTAAGTTCTGAAGCCTTTATTATATTTGTTTCTGCATTAGCTTCTTCCGGATTAGTAGAAGCTAATACAGTTTCTTTTTCATTATCCATTTTATATCAACCCCTACTCCTTCTTTTATCATAATTGTATTCTTTCCCCACCAGCTGGATTTATTTCTATTGGTATCTCTTGACCATTTGGCAAATAAATACTAAATTCTGCACTAACCAATTCTTCACCAAAACTAAGTTCAAGGTCAGATATTGATCTATCACTTGTAAAGGCTAATTCCATTTGTGTTTTTAGTATAACTCCACCATGTTCTTGATTTACTTTCAAAACCGTTTTTAAGCCTTTTTTTCTGATTTGCTCAATTAATTGGGCAGCGATAAAGAAGCGTCCGCCATTGAGGCTAATTGCAGAACTAGCTACATATGCGACTGCTGCGGCATAATTAATAGTTTGAACTCCTTTTAAGTTTAGTCTTGTTGTTTCTGCCCCACTGTCTAAATGTTTTTGCAACTGATAAAGTATTCCTCTATATGAAATGCTTCTAAAGGTTTTTTCTCCTTCTTGATCATACTCTATTACATAAGTGTTCATCCCTGAAATGTATTTTATACCTAGGTCTTCTGAGGCAGATAAAACTTCTTCAACTACTTCTGGTGTTATTTCTTCTTCTCCTAAAGCTAATATACGCCAGATTATTTCTTCGTATATGCTATTTATGTTTTTCATTCTATCAACATCTGTTTGAGAGATTGTTCCAAATTTGGTTCCGCCAGAATATACGGGCGAACCCTCTGGATCAGCAGGGATTGGCGTAGCCTCTGATAAAGCAAAACCATCCCGAGGTGCTGTTGACTCAGCCATATAAGTATAGCCGGTGTCTTTCGCAGCTGGTGCTACTATATCTTCGGCAGGGCCAGTAGCGGTCTCTACAGGTTCAGAATCATCCGCATTTTCTTTACCGATTCCAAATGCAGGAGGATCGTCCCACCTTTCATCGCTTGGTTCTCTACGCGCTCTGCCCGTTTCTTTGTATTCCGCTTCTTCCGTAGTATCTGATGAACTTGATTCTGTCATTAATTCCGGATTAGTAATTCTTTTTATAGTTAGAAAACCACCCATTAAATTATTAAGTCTTTGTAATTGTTCTTCAATCTTCTGTTCTTTAGATGGTTCGATAAACAAATGTACCGAATAATCTCCACCCGCTATATCAGAGTCTAGAGTTAGAAGAATCTCTGTTGCATTTTTCTTTTCTGTACTATATGCCTTTATTATATCGATTAAATCATTTCGACACTGACGAGACCATCTTATTCTTATAGCATAATCATTCAAGCATTCCAATACTCTTTCCGCATCAGTTTTTGCAGGATGCTCTTCTTTTGTGGGATTTATTATATTTGGGTTTGTCTTTGCTTCTGGATGGATTTCTTTTTCTTTTTTTTCATAAAGCAATATATCGTTCAATAATGCATTTATATATTCCACTTTTGCACCCGTAATTCTATCATCCCGCTTGACAAATAATGATATAGCTAAAGGGGCGGTTGATTCGGTTCCTTCTGGATTTAAACTAAGTCGATATTCAACTGTATCCGGTTGTTTCTGGAGCTTCGTCTCTATGAATGAAATGAATCCGCTTATTTCTACCTCATCTACTTTTTTTCGCTTAGCACTACTTATTAGATATTGCTTCATTTTTTCGGCATTTTCTTTGTTTTTCTTTTCTTCTTCTGTTTCACTTGCCCCATTGTGATTGTTAGATTCATGTGTTAAAACGGGTTTTTCATCCTTAGGTTTTGGTTCTGTTTTAATTGGAGCAATAGGATGATTTAATCCTAACGAATCGATGATTTGATCGTTAGTTTTGTTTTCATCTTGATAGTGTTGATCAAGGCTATAAGGTTTTGACACTTCCCCCTTATGTATTTCTTGAATATAAGGAGTGAATTTGAAGTCAGGAAGTTCTCTTTCAAATGTCTTAATTATTTCTAATAAATTATTTACATTTCCTCTTTGGACGTTAATTTCATAGTATTCTTTCATTTCGCCCCTAGCTACTTCAAATATCATTCTGTATTCCAAGGTTTTTTCTTTGTCTGCTTTTCTGCTAATGATATATATAAAATCCGTAATAGATTCGTTTAGAGCTTCATTCTTTTTACTCATTTGGCTCGTTAGAAACTCTTTGAATTCTTCTGCACTTTTGCATTGTATTGTATCTGGCAGTTCATCGTTTCCAGCTCTTTTATATCCCGGTATAATAGTCCGTTGTCTTCCTGGTTGTTTTTGAGCTGAAGTAGCCGATGTATCTTTCTCTTGAGCTCCCATGAACGCCTCTCTAGATAGTAGAGGACTCCGCTTGGTATTTTTTTCACTATTATCAGCTGGTTTGGTAAACCAAGAAGGGGCTGACCCCTTTTCTTGGGAAACGCTTTTTAAAGGTATTCCAAGGCTTTTTCTAGCTTCGTTTAGCTCGTCTTCGGATGGCTTTAAATCTTTAGTTATCTCTGGAATGGTTAGTCGTTTGCTTTCAGGAATTGCAAGCTTTGAAAATTTTTCTGTCGTTTCAAGTAACAGCTTCATATATTTTGAATCTTCACTGACCACAATGCCGTATCCGAACGAATTTTTGCTGAGAATAGAGGAATCTTCAAATATTTTTTTTAATTTATAACATATTTTTATGAACTCAATTATTGTATCTTCTTCTTGGCTAGTTAATACTCCTAACGATAAACTCTGCTTTGAAAATCCTTGAGAGACGTAATACATTATAGATAGAAGTCCTAATGATTTTACTATTTTGTTTATTTTGCTTTCGTCGGCATCTAAAACTTCATCCTTTTCCATAAAGAGTATAGAATAAAGCTTTTTGAATTCTGGCAATGCTTCTGTGATTTTTTTAGCAGTTTCCTTTATTACAGCTTTAAAAAATGCCGGATTTGTTGCTAGTTCTTTCGAAGGTTGTGGAGATACTTCATTACCAAATATCTTGTCTATTAATTCTTTTGCTAATTCTTTTTCCTCTTCACTTAATTCGCTTATTTCCGTTTCAGGTGATTTGCCCTGGTTTTCAAATTCTTCCTTTGACATCATCGGGTGTTTTTTTTCAGCCATATATTATACCTCCTATGATAGTAGATCGCTGATGAATTCAGCAACTTTCTTTTTATCATCTTCATTGTCAATGTCGACCAAGATATCATATCCCTCATCATCTTTGCGAACATATGAAGCAAGGATATCAATCGTTCCTTGGTCGTTTTCGACTATATAAATAGCATATTTTTTTCCATCAATAAAAACTACAGTTATAAGTTCTGCTTCTTTTATTTCGCCAGTTTCTGTTTGGATTTTAAATATCTGATTTTCTGTTTCAACTGCTGGTTCTTTTATTGTTTGTTTATCGACCATATTATCCACGTGACCATCCATTTTATTAACTCCTTTTTATTTATTTATTTCTTCGTAATATCTTCTTTCGTCTAGAACCGCAGCAAGATTTTCTAAATCAGGATATTCATCCTCGTCACTGCCTTCTATTCTTTTATTAATCATATATATTAATTCGCTTACACTTCCACATTTTCCAGGGTCAATGCCATTTAGTGTTAATAGATCAACTTGAGCGTCAGTTAATAACAAGTTATTCTTTCTAGCTTTTAATTCATTTCTAGCCAAATCCTTTTTAGTTAAACCTACTAATTCATCGATTTCTTTATCTGTCATAATCTCAACCCTTTCATACCATTATTTACTATTATTAGTATAGCATAAAAATGTTATTTATTGTATCTTTTTATATTCTCTATTGCTGTTGCTAAACCTAGTTTACCATAATTATATGTTATTCCCCCTTGCTGATAGGCAATAAATGGGGGTCTAATAGGACCATCACAGGATAGTTCTATACTTGATCCTTGAATAAAAGTCCCCGCTGCCATTATTATTTGATCTTCATATCCTGGCATATCGCTCGGTACAGGAATGGCATTCGAATCAACTGGTGATCCCATTTGAATGCCCTGGACATAGCTAATTAGTTTGTTTTTATCGTTAAATGCTATATTTTGAACTATGTCTGCTCTTTTATCATTGTATTTAGGATCAACATCATAGCCTAAATCTTCTAAACAAGCACTGGTTAATACTGCTGTTTTTAGGCTGCTAGCCACAACACTAGGAGCTAGAAATAATCCTTGTAAAATGCTTCTATTTACACCAAGCGAAGGCCCAACTTCTCTTCCTTCACCAGGACAGGTTAATCTTTCTCCAGCTAAATCAACTAATTCTTTCTTTCCAGCTATATAAGCTCCATTAGGGGCGATGCCCCCACCAAGGTTTTTAATTAGCGAGCCAACCATAACGTCAGCTCCCACTTCTAACGGGGTTATGTCTTCAACGAATTCACAATAGCAGTTATCCACCATTATTATTACTTTTTTATCAATTGTTCTAATCTCTCTTATTATTTTGGCTATTTTATCAATTGTTATACTTTTTCTAGTAGAATATCCTTTACTTCTCTGTATTTCGATTAGTTTGACTTTATTGTTCTTTAAGTACTCTTTTATTTCTTCATAGGCGAAGTCATCTTCTACTAAATCTATTTTGTCGAAAGAAACTCCAAAAGATGCTAAAGAGCTATTATTTGGTATGATGCCTATAACTTCATGCAAGGTGTCGTAAGGTAGGCCGCTTATAGATAGCATTTTATCATTAGGTCTTAGAAAAGCAAACAAAGCAACTGTTAATGCATGAGTACCAGAAATAAACTGATTTCTAACTAGAGCACTCTCAGCACCTAGTACACTGGCAAAGACTTTTTCTATGATGTCACGCCCATAATCGTTATATCCATAACCTGTTGTAGAACTAAATGCGTTTTCCGAAACATTATGCTTATGAAACGCACTTAGTACTTTTATAGTATTGTCATCGCATCTTTTGTCTATTTCTTGAAATTCTTTTTGTACTTTTTTTTCTTCTTTTTCTATAAATTTTATGGTTTCTTCAGAAATTCCTAAATCTTTTAACATTAGTATTTACCTCCATCTACTCTAATAACAGAGTTATTTATATAGCTTGATTCTGCAACATGAATTACTTCTTTAGCTATTTCTTCTGGTTTAGCAAAACGTTTTAACAAAATATGCTCACATTCTTGTTTGATGAATTCTTCATCTAATTCTTTATTCATATCCGTTTCAACCCAGCCTGGCGCTAGAGCATTAACTCTAACATATGGGGCATATAAGACCGCAAAATTATGGGTAAGAGAAATAACCCCTGCTTTACTTGCGTCGTAGTCCATTCCATACGGATAATAAGCATCCAAAGCCGTGTTTGACGATATATTTACAATGCTGCCATTTTTATTTTCATACATTGCATGGCCCACATATTTGCACATTAAAAATGTGGACACGAGATTGACATTTAACACCTTTTTAAAATCCTCTACCCTTTTGTCTTCAACCATTGAATCTATTGCTATTCCCGCATTATTTATCAGAATGTCTATAGAACCAAATTCTTCTAGTGTTTTCTTTACAAGGCGTTTGACGTCTTCTTCTTTACTAACGTCAGCTTTTATTGCCAATGCTATGACATGGTATTTTTCTTCTACTTCTTTCTTTAAATCTAAAGCTTCTTTTTCACTATTTAAATAATTAATAACAACATTATATCCTGAAGCGGCGAATTCCTTTATAGTAGCAGCACCTATACCTCTACTACTCCCTGTAACTATTACAACTTTCCCCATAAAGTCACTTCCTTTTTAACAAAAGTATTATAGCATACACATCTTACTAGTTCCTAATGATTTCGACATCCTTGTATTTTTTTATTTCTTTTATAAATATTGATTCGTTATTATATGGGGTAATGATATAAACGTAGTTTTTAGTTCTGGTAAGTGCAACATAAAATAGTCTTCTTTCTTCGTCGTATGGATAGTATTCTTTTGTACATTTTACGTATTTTAATAGTTTTTCATCTCTTATCTTAGAGGGAAGACTATTATAATTGTTATTAATATTTATAATTATGATATTATCGGTTTCTAATCCTTTTGACTTATGTATTGTAAGATATCTAAAGGTAGTATTATTATATTTATAATAGTTATTATTTAGTTTGATATAATTATCATCTACATAGTAATTAATATCTTTATTATTACGACCTAAGACAAATATTGTCTCTTTGTTAAATGATAGTATTTCTTTAAGAGTTTTTATATGGTTATTAGTATAGTATACTTTAACGGGTTTAGATAAGTGAAAACTTGATTTTAATTCTTTTTTTATTTGATAATTATTACGCATTATAAAATGTCCTGAGATATCTATTAATTCCTGGGGATTACGATATGTATTAATGATTTTAAATATTTTAGAATTATTGAAGTATTGAGAAAAATTAAGAAATACTTGTAAGTCGCAGCCAGTAAAACGATATATGGATTGGAAGTCATCTCCTACTACTAATAGTTTACTATTGGTATGTTTTATTATTTCTTGTATCATTTTTACTTTTAATAGGGATGTATCTTGGTATTCATCGATAATTATATATTTATATTTTCTTTTAATCCCCTGTACTTTTAGAGAATTAATACTTTTGTTAATCATGTCATTAAAATCCAGAAGATTATTATCTTCTAATTCTTTTTGATAAGAAAGATAGATATTAATTATTAACAGAAGAAAATATTTGTTCTTTTTATATTCTTTATATCTTATTGTTAGTTTGATTCTGCTAAGTATTTTTTTGAAATAAGCAAGGTTGTAATTGTTAGATTTAAATAGATTTATAAATGTAATGATGGTCTTTTTTATATATTCTTCTTTATAGGTATTTAGAAGGAATTTATAGGCTTTTTTAAACATTTTATTACAGCTTATATATTCTTGAATAAACATGTCTGTAATTGCTTCTAAAGTATCTTCTGGGCAAATAGAGAAATATTCATTGTTTTCTTGCAATATTCTTAAAGCTAGTTTATGAAATGTTAAAACTTCTATATTTATTTTGTAATAATCGTATATATTCTTTTGTAAATTATTAGTAGCATCATTGGTTAAACTTATACATAATATATCTTCTGGTTTTAGTTTTTTTTCTTTGATTAAATAGATTATTTTCCCTATTATTGTTAGGCTTTTGCCGGATCCTGCCCCAGCAATTACTAATGACGCTTCCTCTTCGCTGAGGACTACTCTACTTTGATATTCATCTAAAGGATAACCCTTGATACTATCTAATAAAGTAGTATTTTTTCTTTTCTGAGTAAGGTATTTATTGTTTTTTTCTTCTACTAATTTATCTAGACCTTTATAGTGACGCAAGAAACTTCTTTCATCTATAGAAAGATGGCGTTTCTTTTTTATACAACTATATAGAGTCCTTAGTTGTTTTAAATCTTTAATAGTTATATAAGTCTTATTATATATTTGTATAAACTCTTTAATGTTAGATCACATTCTTTCTAACATTCTATATCTTATTTATTATTATCACTTATAGTTTATCCCTTTCACTCTTTTAACTTATCTACTTTAAAAAGTCAAGTTTTTAATAGTTTATGTTTTTATTTACTTTTTGTTAAAAACAAAATACAATATTAGTAAATTAAGGATGATATAATGAAAAAGAATACTATGATTGATATCGTTAGTTTGTTATTAATAGTAACTATAATTGGTATACCCATCGCCATTTATCTGCTTAGGAAAAGTGATGATTATGGAAAAAGTGATAATGTAATTAAACCTACTAAAGAAGTAAAAGAAAAAAAATATGAAGAGGAGAAAAGGAAGTTTACTCCTTTATATACAGAAACTACTATATTACCAGTATTAACGGAGGAAGATCTAAAGAAATATACAAAGGAGATAGTCGAGGATAAAAAGGAGATTGTAGTTAAGCCTAAGAAAGCAACTAAAAAGAAATCAGGTCCTAACAAGAAGAAACAAAATAATAATAGCAAGAAGCATTATACATATAATAAAAATTCAAAGAATAATAAGAATTATAAAGTTAAACAAACAAAAAAGAAAAGCAAATAGCTTTTCTTTTTAGTTGAAATCTACATTAATAAGTAATCTTTGAGCCATGGCTTCTCTATTCTTTTTTAAAACGTTAAGTGTATATATTAGTTTTTCAAAGGCTTGCCATAGAGAGAAAGAAAAAATAAAACCAAATACCTCTAAAAAAAACGGAGATTTCATAAAGAAATAAATTATGGCATAAATTAATAAAGACCATAATCCAAGTAAGAACAGCCCCATTATTTTTGTTTTATGAGTTTGATATTCTTTTTGAACTTTATATAGTTCCATGGCATAGTGTTCCTTAATTATATGTTTAGCTTTTCCAGCTTCTTTTTCTGTAATATCTAAGCCCCTAATATGTAAATTAATTTGAATATTGTTATCTAGTATCACCGTTTTTTCATTTACATAGTCATAAAAATCTTTTCTAAGTTCAAGTTGATTACTAGACGTTCTGCTATCAAACAATTCTTCTTTACTCTTAAGGTTTATTACAATATCAGCATCTCCGTCATCTGTTAGATATTCATTATTAATATATCCTTGTAGATAATCTTTGCTAGCAAATTGTTTAACTTTATTCTTAACTTCTCTTTTTATATCTATCATATGTATCACCTATTATATTATATAACAAAAATTTTCATATTAAAAATTATTCTTTTACATGATATAATTATAAAGATAATAGGAAGGGATTTATTATGGTAGATTTTAATTCTAAAGAATACTTAGAAAAAATGGATAAATATTGGAATGCAGCTAATTATTTGTCGGCTGCTCAACTATACTTATTAGATAATCCGTTACTTAAACGTGAACTTAGAAGAGATGATATAAAGAAAAAAATAGTAGGTCACTGGGGAACTGTTCCTGGGCAAACTTTTATTTATACCCATTTAAATAGAATAATTAATAAATATGATTTAAATATGATTTATCTTTCTGGACCAGGGCATGGCGGTAATGCAATAATTAGTCATGTTTATATGGAAGGAACTTATTCGGAGTATTATCCTAGTATAACTGAGGACGAGAGTGGATTACAGAAACTCTTCAAACAGTTTTCGTTTCCGGGAGGCGTATCCTCTCACGTAGCTCCTGAAACACCAGGGTCTATACATGAAGGCGGAGAACTAGGATATTCATTAGCTCATGGTTTTGGTGCAGTTATGGATAATCCTGATTTAATAGCTGCGGTTGTTGTAGGAGATGGTGAAGCTGAAACTGGTACACTTGCTACGTCTTGGCATTCAAATAAATTTTTAAATCCTAAGATAGATGGGGCTGTTCTACCTATATTGCATCTAAATGGATACAAGATAAGTAATCCAACAATTCTATCAAGAATTAGTAAAAAAGAATTGATAAAGCTGTTTGAAGGTTATGGTTGGGAACCAATAATAGTTGAAGGTTCTGAACCAATGAAGATGCACGAAGAGATGAGTAAGGCATTAGATAAATGTGTGGAGAAGATAAAAGATATTCAAAAAGGGGCAAGAGTTTTAAATATTAAGGAAAGACCTATTTGGCCGATGATTATTCTTAGAACTCCTAAGGGATGGACTTGTCCTAAAATTGTATCTAATAAGGAAGTTGAAGGCACGTTTAGGGCTCATCAGGTACCTATTGATATGAGTCAAGATGATCATTTAAACTTATTGGAAACTTGGTTAAAAAGCTATCATCCAGAAGAATTGTTTGATGAGAATGGAAGACTTTTAAGCGATCTTAGGAAACTAGCGCCTAAAGGCGAAAAAAGAATGAGCGCTAATCCTAATGCTAATGGTGGTAAATTATTAAAAGATTTAATTCTTCCTGACTTTAGGCAATATTGTTTAAATGTTAAAAAACCAGGTATGATAGAAGCTCAAGATATGATTGAGTTGGGTAAGTATGTAAGAGACGTTTATAAATTAAATGAAAAGAATAAGAATTTTAGAATCTTTGGGCCAGATGAGACAGTGTCAAATAGGTTAGGTCATGTATTTGAAAGTGAAGCTAGATCTTGGATGGCGGAGTTAAAAGATAATGATGAATATTTAAGTAATACTGGTAGAATTATGGATGGAATGCTTTCTGAAAATATGTGTGAGGGTTGGCTAGAAGGATATTTATTAACGGGAAGGCATGGGTTCTTTGCTAGTTATGAATCTTTCATACGAATAATTGATTCAATGACTAGTCAACATGCAAAATGGTTAAAAATATGTAACAATTTACCATGGCGGGAGGAAATAGCATCTTTAAACTACATATTAACAAGTAATGTATGGCAACAAGATCACAATGGTTTTACGCATCAAGATCCTGGTTTCTTAAATCATATGGCTACTAAAAAAGCTGATACCGTACGCTTTTATTTGCCTCCAGATACTAATACTTTACTTTCTTGTTTTGAGCATTGTATGAAAACAAAAAACTATGTTAATGTTTTAGTTACATCTAAACATTTAAGACCGCAATGGTTGAACAAAGATCAAGCTATTAAGCATTGTACTAAAGGATTAGGTATATGGAATTTTGCTTCTAATGATCAAGATAGTGAACCGGATTTAATAATGGCTTGTTGTGGTGAAACTCCTACCTTAGAAGCATTGGCAGCAACATCAATAATCAACGAATATCTACCTAAAATTAAGATAAGATTTATTAATGTAGTAGATTTGTTTAAATTGCAATCAGATACTAAGCACCCACATGGTTTATCTGATGATGAATATGATGCATTATTTACTAAGAAAAGACCAATAATATTTAATTTCCATGGTTATCCATCATTGATACATGAGTTATTATATGATAGGTATAATAGAAATATAATAGTAAAAGGATATATGGAAGAGGGATCAATTACTACTCCGTTTGATATGAGAGTACAAAATGAAATTGATAGGTTCCACTTGGTAATAGAGGCTTGTAAAGTTCTTCCTAATCTTGGAAGTAAGGGAGCATATTTGATCAATCTAATGCAAGATAAGTTAGTAGAACATAAAGAATATATTAAAGAATATGGTGTAGATATGCCGGAAATAGTAAACTGGAAATGGGATAATAAATAAAAAAGGAAGAATATGAAGATTTTAATCTTCAATTTCTTCCTTTTTATCTTTAATAGTTTCTTTTTTTAAGACGCTTTTATTATTCTTATTAATTAATAGTATAGTAATTAATATTATACTAATACTTAAATATATTATAAAGGTATTCCTACTTACTTTTATAAAGAATTTGTATGTATTAGGGGATAAGATATTATCCTTGTTAATTATAGTTATAAGGTATCTTAAAACAAGTAAGAATATCGTGTTAATTGTACATACAATAGCCGAAGATTTTATAACACTTATAATACTTTTATTTAGTATATAGATAATAGACATTATTAGGATAATTAGTATTATTATTGTAGTTAATGACGTATCAGAGTAAATATAATTTAAGAATATTTTTACTCTCTTATCAATTTTTACAGGTTTAGTTTCCTCTATGACCCTATTCATACTATTAATAGCTTGATCTATTTTCTTTTCATCTATCTTTTTACCGGTTTCTTTTTCATATTTATTTATAGCTTCTTTGATTACTTTTTCAAACTTATTCAAATTGGGCTTTTCATTAGATATACCTGATGTATATTTAAAATAAGAGGATATTATATTACCAAATTCTTCATCAAATTCATTTTCATTAATATATTTACTTATTTCTTCAGAGTCTTCTTCACTAATAAAGCTTTCTAATACTCTTTTTTCTATTTTTTCAGAATTAGTTTGTTCAGTATTATCTATAATCATGTTATATATATTATTATCTGATAATACTATTCTTCCTATAATAATAATTGTTAATAATACTACTAGAAATAGTAATAAATCGGTCAACAAATGATTTAATAGTTTTTTCATATATGTACTCCTTACTATATGTATATAATTATTATATAATAAAAATGGTGATAAGTATGAACAAAATTAAAGAGTTACAAGATCTTATTAATCGTAGTAACAATATTGTCTTTTTTGGAGGAGCTGGGGTAAGTACTGAATCCGGCATAAAGGATTTTCGTAGTGTTGATGGATTATATAATGAAAAATATGATTATCCACCAGAAATGATACTATCTCATTCTTTCTTTATGAATAAACCTAATGAGTTCTACAAGTTTTATCGCGATAAATTAAATACTATAAATATTGAACCTAATGTAACACATGTTTTTTTAAAGGAATTGGAAGATAGTGGCAAATTAAAAGCTATTGTTACTCAAAATATAGATGGATTACATGAAAAAGCAGGAAGTAAAAATGTATTATTATTACATGGTACTATATATAAGAATTACTGTATGGAATGTAATAAATTCTATGAAGCAGAATACATTTTTAATAATGATGGGGTTCCAAGATGTGAATGTGGAGGATTAATAAAACCGGATGTAGTTTTATATGAAGAGCCTTTAGATAATAATATTGTAAGAGAAACAATCAAGGCGATTAGCGAAGCAGATTTACTTATTATAGGTGGGACTTCTTTAGCAGTGTATCCAGCCGCTTCTTTTATTAATTATTTTAAAGGGGATAAGATTGTAATTATTAATAGAGATAGTACACCTTATGATTCTAGGGCAGATTTAGTTATTAATGAAAAGTTAGGAAGTGTTTTCTCTAAATTGGTTGTTGATAAATAATTAGTTATAAACAAAAAAAGTATTATGCCATATAATACTTTTTTATAATCCTAGTGATTCGTATTTTTTATTTCCTACACTATCTACTTCTTTGGACATAGTATAGAGGGTTTGAACAATTTGATCTTTGGTTTTATCTTTTATTAACTCATAAAATGCATTGATATCACCGATTATGGAATCGGCCGGATCATTAGCATCTTTCTTTATTGATGGAACGCAGAATACTTTACCATCCAATTTATTTCTATTATTAAAGCGCCCTACTACTCCTAAAGCTTCCATACCTGTATACGATCTTTTTAAACTTATTGTTTTTAAATCCCCTATTTTTAAACCTTGTTGTTCTATGGAAGCGTTCATATCTTCTAATTTTATTAACTCTTCAAAACTATGTAATCCATATACACCAAAGGGTTTATTTTTGTCATATTCTCCATAATCTTCCATATCTATATGTTCTGCTCTATCTAGGTGTTTGCTAACTATATCTTCTTCCATTATTTCTGGCATTTTTATACCAGTAGCTACATCTTTATATAATCCATCATCCATTAAGATAAAAAAGGTTAATTTGTTTTCTAAATAAGAGTATAAATAAGCATCATACATGGCTTTGCCATTTTCTTCTACTGTAGATGACGATACTCCTTTTGAAACGATATAACCTGCGTATAAGTATTGAGACGGTAGATTCTTCAGTAAATATCCAAACATATTAGTCCTTCTTTCTTGTTTTTCCTTGTTGTATCTTATAAACAATCTTTAGTGATGTTTTATATGGCAAGAAGCGATTAAAGAATATGCCAAGTTTGGTGGTTAAACCAGGTATTATCAACATTTTATTCTTTAAACATTTATCTATTGCATAGCGCGCTACGTATTCACTACTTAGGGCTTTTACAGTGAAAGATCCACCTGCCACTTTATTAAAATTAGTATCTACTGGTCCCGGGCATAAAACACTTATATGGACGTTACTTTTGCTCCTTCGAAGCTCTTCATAAATAGCCATAGACCATTTTGTTACATAGTTTTTAGTAGCATAATAAGTATTTAGGTATGGCCCTGCTAGAAATCCGGCACTACTTGCTATATTTAATATATGGCCTTTATCTTTTTTAACAAAATCATTTAGAAACAATTTAGTTAATATGTGAAGAGAGGTAATGTTTAATTCAATCATTTTTAGTTCTCTACCTAAATCTGTTTCCCAAGTATTGCCAAATAAGCCGAAGCCAGCTCCATTTATCAACAAATCAATATTCTCATCTTTTACTCTATCATATAATTTGAAGGCATTCTCTTTAAGACTAAGATCTGAAGGAATAATATCTACATTAGTTTTACATAGTTTTTTTGTAACTTCTAATTTTTCTTTATCTCTACTAACAAGTATTAAATCATAGCCTAGCTCACTCAAGTAAATTGCCATATCTTTACCAATACCTGATGAAGCCCCTGTTATTAGTGCTTTCATATCTTCACCTTCCATATTTATTTTATGATATATTCTTTTTATACGCAATATTATTATAAAAAAGAACTTCTTGTTAAGAAGCTTTTATTGATAATTTAAATTGTATATCTTCCGTGCTAGTTAAATCTTTTTGAGGAATCCGAGATTTTATCAGTTGTTGGCAGGCTTGGTAAAACGATATTTGGCCAGTTCCAAGATCTATTTCTGGGACTTCGTTAATATAGTTTCCATCTCCATCTACTAGAGCAGCTAATCCTAATCTACCGCCTTTTATTGTAACTCTTTTAGTTATATCTAAGACGTTTTCTCTAGTAGAATATCCCTCTGGGGAGCACAATCTTGATTGAATCCAATATTTATAGTTTCCTTTTTTTAACTCTGGATCATCGTTATATGTGGTTATTTCCCCTTCTTCTATATTCGCTACTCCATTTTCAAAATCATACATTTCTATACGAATTCTTTCAGCACTTATAGCAACTCTATAATATATATTTCCTGTTCTAACAAGCATTTGCATATTACTGCTATCAGTTTTGGGTACTATTGCTGAATAATCATAATAATACTCTTGTGTGGGCTCACTCTTTGTTTTAAGTATTATAGTTCCGGTACTGGTTTTTTCGAACGGACCGAATAATGAAAGAAAATCATTATAAAGTTGTTCTTCAGCTAGAGATAGTCTTCTACCCGGATAAGTGCTTTCATAGTTTTTTTTATCTATTGTTAATGTTGATACTATATTAATCATTTTTTCCACCCATAGTGTATTATATACCATTTTGGGCTTTTATGAAACAAATTATCTCTCTATTAGTTCTATTAAAGGAGGTAGCATTTGTTTTTTACGAGATATCACTCCATCCATATAATATCCTTCTTTAATATTTTCAATGCCATAAGCATCTTGCAACAGTTCTTTACTATCTTCATTAAAAAATATATATGAACCATTTTTTATTATGTCTGTTACGAATAATAAAGCAATATTAGCATTACCTATTTTACAAATAGAGTTCAAGCTTGATACTATTTCTTCTTCTCTTCTTGATATTTCTTTGAAATCCATTGTATTAGTTTGACCAATTACCATATTGGTTTTATCAAATTTAAATGTTTTCATATCTGAGTGGATTATTTCTTCAACAGTCATATTAGCAACTGATGTTGAGGCTTCAAACATTTTTCTTCCATATTTATATACATCAAGGCCAGCAATTTTAGCCAGTGATTTAGCAACCTCTATATCTTCTTTGGTAGTTGTTGGAGATTTAAATAATAGAGTATCTGATATTATTGCTGACATCATGATACCTGCTATATTACTCGGTATTTCCACATGAGATTCTTGATATATCTTATATAATAAAGTACAGGTACACCCTACAGGTGATATACGAAAGTTAATAGGAGTTGCGGTCATTAGAGTACTTAGATTATGATGATCAACTATTTCTACTATCTCAGCTTCTTCTATGCCATCAACACTTTGGGCAGCTTGATTATGATCAACTAAGATTACTTTTTGTTTTTGGAAAGTATTAATATCTACTAATCTAACCATTCCTAAGCATTTATTTTTTTTATCTATAATTGGATAGTTTGTATGACCATATTTATTAGTTATATCTATAAAGTCATTACGGTAATCAGAAGTATTAAATGAAATTGGCTTTTCATTAATATTAATTCGTTTTACAACATTACTTAGTCCTACGTAATTAGAACATTTAAAAGTGCTATAAGGGGTAGAAATAACATTTATTTTATTCTTTTTAGCTATAGCTAATAGTTCTTTAGGTAAAAAGCCATTATTAACAAGTATTAATAGTTTTATAGAAGAATTAACAGCATATTCCATAATTCTATAGCGATCTCCAACTATTAGTATGTCATTATTACCAAGTTTTATGTTATCAATAAAGGTTTTACTTTGGTAAGCTGCAATTAGTAAATTACCACTTATTTCTTCAGAGAATTTTAGTATTTCTTTTCCCTTTAAAGCGTTAATTAAGCTACTATATGAGCCTTCAAATGCAGTAGAATCTTCATCTATTAAAAACTTTGATATTTCTTTAACATTTACATATCCAGTAAGTTTGTTATTTTTGTCGACTAATGGTAAACCTGTAACTCCTAGACTTTCCATTTTTTTATAAGATTCGTATATAGAAGTATGTTCTTCAACGAAGGCTTCTTTATTGTAATGCATGTTTTTTATACGTACTTTAACATCATTTAAAAATTTTGGTTCTGTTATATTAAAATAATCCAATACAAACTTTGTTTCTTTATTTAAATTACCTAAAACCCGTGGTTCTGTACGGCCTCCTAGTTTGTTTTTCAAATAAGATAAAGCTATACTGGCACAGACTGAGTCTGTATCTGGTATTTTATGTCCAAAAATATATGTTGTTTGCATAGTATCAAGCCCCTTTATTATAGATAATTATAACATGTTAAAGAAAAATAAAATAGTTCTTTCTTTTAGAGCTGGTTGATTTTTATTTCTATTCATTAGATAATTGGTTAGAGGTTGAAATTATGAGTAGTTTTGTTTTGAAGATGATTGGTATTATATCGATGCTATTAGATCATATTGGCTATGCTTTTTATGGGCACTCTATCCTAAGAATAATAGGGCGATTAGCTTTCCCTATTTTTGCTTTTCAAGCTGTAATTGGATATGAGCATACAAAAAACTTGAAGAAGCATTTATTGAAATTACTAGTATTTGCTATTATTTCAGAGATACCATTCTATTTGTTGACGTCAATAACAACGAAAACTATTTCGTTAAATGTAATGTTTACAATATTATTAGGGTTATTAACTATTGAATTATTTAAAAAGATTAGTAATAAGTTTAATGGGTTCTTAATGGTTATATTGATGTGTATTTTGGCTCAGTTGTTAAATGTCGATTATAGATGTTTTGGAATACTAATTATATTTTTCTTTTATTATTACAGGGATAATAAAGTTAAATGCTTAATATCCTATACGCTTATAAATTCGGCTTATTATTTAATTAATCTTGTTTCTCTTGAGTGGTTTTATTTATACTGTTTTATAAGTGCTATGTTCGCCTTTATTCTTATTCGCTTTTATAATAATCAAGAAGGAAGAAAAACTAAGTATTTATTCTATTTATTTTATCCAGCCCACATGCTTGTTATTTATTTAGTTCATTTGATTATAAAAGGTTAGAAAGTATTACTTTCTAACCAAGTGAACTGGTAAACCATTTTTATAAACGGGCATTAATTCTCCCATGATTAATGGCTTAACATATTTTAAATAAGGATCTTTTAGTTTATTATGTTTAGTACATATCCACTCTCTTGGAACTTTCTTTTCGATATTAGCTATGGAATGAATATCATAAAGATTATATTGTATTTCATATTTCTTGGTATTTTTTCTTTCCATTACTACCATCATTCCTGTTTTTCCATCGGCTGCCCCTTCTACTGCTTTGGCTCCAACTTGCATAGCTTCTTCGATGTCCGTTAAAGAAGCAATATGATTGGCAGATCTTTGAAGAGTTGAAAGTTCAACAGCCCTTGTTTTTAAACCTGTTTTAGATGAAATGGCATCAGCTAATACTTTGGCGCATCCTGATAATTGTTTATGTCCAAATGCATCGGTTTTTTTGCCTTCTGATCCATATTCACATATAAACTTCCCATCCTTGTCGGCTATTCCTTCGGAAACAGCTATGACTACGGATTTTTTTTCTTGAGATAATCTTTCTACTTTTTTTATAAATTTGTTTAAATCAAATGGTATTTCGGGAAGATAAATAGCATCAACGCCTTCACAGCTTTCATCTTTAGCAAGGGCAGCAGCTGCAGTTAACCAGCCCGCATGTCTTCCCATTATTTCAACTATACAAATGGTTGGTTTTTTAACTCCAAATGAGGCATTGTCTCTGATTATTTCCTTTATACTCGTTGCTATGTATTTAGCTGAAGAGCCATATCCAGGGCAATGATCAGTAATAGGGAGATCGTTATCAATAGTTTTAGGTATGCCCATAAATAGTTGTTTTTTGTTATTGTTTTTAGCATAATCAGATAACATTTTTATAGTATCCATTGAATCGTTTCCACCTATGTAAAATAAGGCGTCTATTTCGTATTTATCTAGTATTTTAAATATCTTTTCATATATATCTTTAGCATCTTCATATTTAGGCAATTTATAACGACAAGATCCCAAGAATGCTGAAGGAGTTCTTTTTAACAATTCAATATTATTATCGTCAGCTAAATATTCATCTAGATCTAAGATGTTTTCTGCTAAAAAGCCTTCTATACCATAAACCATACCGTATACTTTTTCTATTCCCAATTCTTTGGCCTTTTTATAAACACCTGCTACGCTGGAATTAATAACTGCTGTTGGTCCTCCTGATTGACCAACTATAATATTTTTCATAATTATCACCTTTTTTACTATAACATAAAAAAAGAGTTTTGTTACTCTTTCTTAAGTTTTTCCATATTATTTAGATATAATTCATATAATTGTCTATGTTTTTTATTAATTACCTCTAATATAATACCTGTGATCCACATAAGTATAGATAATACTAATAATATTAGTGATAGTATTAAAGTTGGGAATCTAGGTACTAATCCTGTATTAAAGTAATGAATTAATATTGGCATAAATAAAACTATTGATACAATTAGGAATAGTATTGCAAATATATTAAAGAAGATAGCTGGGCGGTACTCTTCAAACAACCTAGCAATAGTAAATAATACTTTTATACCATCTTTAATAGTACTAATTTTAGACTCACTCCCTGCTGGTCTATCACGGTATTGGACAGGTATTTCTCTCACTTTATAGTTCTTATCAACAGCATGAATGGTCATTTCTGTTTCTATTTCAAATCCTTTAGAAAGAATTGGAAAGCCTTTGACAAATTCATATGAAAAGGCTCTATATCCGGTCATAATATCTTTTATATGATTATTGAAGAAAAAGTTAATAAACCATCTAACTACAACGTTTCCCATACCATGAAATAATCTTTTATTTTCTTTAAAGTAGGTACTAGATAGTCTATCCCCAATTACCATATCTGCTTTGCCACTAAGTACTAGTTCTACCATTTCCGGGGCACTTTCAGCAGGATATGTATCATCACCATCTATCATTATATAGCAATCGTAGTCCAACTCTCTAAACATTGTTCTAATTACGTTACCTTTTCCTTGGCGATATTCATATCTAACTATAGCTCCAGCTTTTTTAGCTATTTCATCGGTATGGTCTTTGGAATTATTATCATAAACATAAATGTCTGCCTCTGGTAATACCTTTTTAAAGTCCTTAACTACTTTTTCTATGGTCTGTGCTTCATTATAACAAGGTATTAGAACAGCAACTTTTTTTCTCATATTAATACTCCTTTAAATATATATTATGGTATTATTATATCATTTTATAGATAAAGGAGAAGTATAAATACCTAAACATTCCCTAAAGGACCTTTTTGGATTATCTATGAAGGCCACGGCCCCAAGTATCCCCTTCTACTTCTAAAGAAAGACGCGGCGTATCAGTATTTTCAATAAATAAGTATTCGTCTCCTGTATTAATTAATGAACCAAATTGGGTTTTTATTATATCTGCTGCTTTAGTCTTTGTTTTGGTCGATATTTTAGGATCCAAGAATTTAATTGTATAAGCGTGGTCGATTTCTTTAGAAAAACCAACATAATATGTACCATTACCTCTGACCACGTCGAAACCATATCTTTTTAAGTCTTTTATTCCCTTCTTTGATAATTCACTAAACTCATGATGTCCGTGAACTAATATGTTTTCAATATATCTTGCCTCAATATTCACGCCACGTTTTTCGTAGTTTTCTTCAATCTCACTTAGCTGGTGTTTAACCCCAACGCTTAAGTTATCGTCTCCTAAATAAACGTTTTGAAACACTTGAGTAAAAAAACATTCTCCATCAAGATTATGATCAAACATATTATCACTAACTGCCGCCGTTGGTAGCAGTGATATCACTGCTGAAAAAATAAATAGTCTCTTGCGAATTTTAGCTTTAGTATATTGCTCCAAGTCATTATATCGACTAATATGTTTTGTCAAATAGTTTATCATCATATCAAATCCCCTGCTTGTTGTAAATTATATCAGTTCTAATAATTATGGTCAATTTTTCATGATACTTATTATATTCATTTAGAGATGGTTAAGATTGTAATATAAGTACTTATTTGATAGAATTAAGCCGATGGGAGGTACATTATGGATAGATTTGAGTTAGTATCTAATTATAAACCTAGTGGTGATCAGCCTGAAGCTATTAAAAAATTAGTTGAAGGAATAAAAGATGGTAAGAGAGATCAAGTATTATTAGGGGTTACTGGATCTGGTAAAACTTTTACGATGGCGAATGTTATAGCTGAAGTTAATAAACCAACGCTAATTCTTGCTCATAATAAGACTCTGGCCGGTCAATTATATTCGGAATTTAAAGAATTATTTCCTAATAATCATGTGGAATATTTTGTTTCCTATTACGATTATTATCAACCTGAAGCATATGTACCTCAAAGTGATACTTATATAGAAAAAGATGCTTCTATTAATGATGAAATAGATGAATTAAGGCATGGTGCTACAAGTGCTTTGATTAATAATAGAGATGTTATAGTAGTTGCATCTGTATCATGTATATATGGTATTGGCGAAAAAGAAGAATATGAAAAAATGATGTTAATACTTACTGTTGGTGAAGAAATTAATAGAAGTAATATTATTAATAAGTTAGTTGATATGACATATGAAAGAAATGATATTGATTTTCATAGGGGAACTTTTAGAGTAAGAGGAGATGTTATAGATATTATACCTGTTAATGAAAGAGCAGCGGGTATAAGAGTTGAACTATTTGGGGATGAAATAGATAGAATTACTACTTTTGACCCTCTTACTGGTACTATAATACAGAATAAGAAAACTATAACGGTTTTTCCTGCTTCACACTTTGTTACTGGTAAAGACAAATTGCAAGAAGCTATTAAAAGAATAGAATTAGAACTAGAGGATAGATTAAAGGTTTTACATGATAATAATAAGCTTCTAGAAGAACAAAGATTAAGAGAGAGAACTAATTATGATTTAGAAATGTTAAAAGAGACGGGATTTTGTAGTGGTATAGAAAACTATTCAAGACATTTAGCATTAAGAAAAGAAGGAGAAACTCCTAGTTGTTTAATCGATTTCTTCCCTGATGATTTTTTATTAATGGTTGATGAATCGCATGTTACTCTTCCCCAAGTACGAGGTATGTATAATGGGGATAGAATGCGTAAACAAACCTTAGTAGATTATGGTTTTAGATTACCTAGTGCTTTAGATAATAGGCCTTTAAAGTTTGAAGAATTTGAAAGCAAGATTAATCAAGCCATATATATATCTGCTACTCCAGGGGATTATGAATTAAATTTAGTACATAATAAGTATGTAGAACAAGTTATAAGACCTACTGGTTTATTGGATCCTATTATTGAAGTAAAAACTTCAGAGGGACAAATAGATGATGTTATTGAACAGATTAATAACAGAAAAGAAAAGAATGAAAGGGTTTTGATAACTACTTTAACAATTAGAATGGCTGAAGAATTGACTAATTATTTAAAAGATGTAGGTATTAAGGTTGCTTATTTACATAACGAAGTTAAAACTTTAGAAAGAATGAAGATTATTCAAGAACTTAGAATGGGTAAATATGATGTGGTTGTTGGTATTAACTTATTAAGAGAAGGTATAGATATACCTGAAGTAAGTTTAATATGTATTATGGATGCCGATAAGCAAGGGTTCTTAAGAAGTACAAGGAGTTTAATACAAACTATTGGTAGAGCAGCAAGAAATGCTAATGGTAAAGTAATTATGTACGCTGATAATATGAGCGAAGCTATGAATGAAGCTATAACAGAGACTGAAAGAAGAAGAAAGATACAAGAAGAGTATAATAATAAAAATGGTATTACTCCAAAGACTATTATTAAAGAAATAAGAGCTGTTATTAGTAATGAGGATGATAAAGAAATAGAAAGTAAGCCAATTGAAAAATTAAGCAAAAAAGAGAAACAAGAAATAATGATTAAGATTGAAAACGAAATGAAACAAGCTGCGAAGAACCTAGACTTTGAAAGAGCAATGGAACTAAGAGATATCTTATTTGAAATGAAAGCAGAATGATTTCTGCTTTTTTTGTGTATTTTTAGCTAAAATAATGTTATTATATATATGCAGTTGTCCTTGTAGCTCAGTTGGATAGAGCATCCGCCTCCTAAGCGGGGGGTCGGCAGTTCGAATCTGCCCAGGGACACCATTTTTAAATATAACTCGATATTTC
>JAEEGL015760688.1_pt1 | contig 36096 bp, 36 predicted proteins | sample 9134231 | NCBI WGS metagenome assembly JAEEGL01 (sample SAMN16246548, study PRJNA631951) | gut metagenome | biome: gut microbiome; feature: rumen; material: fiber-attached | host: Bos | place: Iran: Karaj | collected 2018-10
CCGATTTTTGTCGGGTTTAATTGGTCCCTCCCCCTTTTTCACCTTGGGTTTCCCCCTTTGGCAGAACGTCAAGGAGACTAACAAATAAACAAAAAAAGAAACGTGCGACAACAAACCAAATTCCCCCAAAAAGAAAAAACTGTTGCCCTTTGCAAAAAAGCCGCCCGCTGCAAAGATGCAGACAGACGGCTTGATTTTTTCTGAGATATATAGTATAATTACTTGGAGATGAGTGCGAGAGTATCTCTTGCGATCAGCAGCTCCTCGTTTGTGGGAACGATCCATACCTCGATCTTTGAATCGGGTGTGGAGATCTTGGTGAGCTTGCCTCTGATAGTGCGGTTGAGAGCCTCGTCAATCTTGATTCCGAAGTAGTCCATATTCTGGCATACCTGCTCTCTTACTTCCCATGAGTTCTCGCCGATACCGCCTGTGAAGAGAACAGCGTCGATACCGTTCATTGCAGCAGCATATGCGCCTATATACTTCTGTATCTCGTATGCGAGCATGTCGGAAACGAGCTGAGCCTTCTGGTTGCCGTTGTTAGCAGCTTCCTGAATGTCTCTGTTGTCTGAGCCTACGCCCGATACTCCCAGGAAGCCTGACTTCTTGTTCATGTACTCGCTCATCTGTGAAGGAGTAAAGCCATGCTTGTCAGCTACGAATGTAACTGCGGAGGGGTCTACGGAACCTGTTCTTGTGCCCATTACAACACCGTCGAGAGGTGTGAAGCCCATTGAAGTATCTACAGACTTACCGCCGTCAACAGCTGTGATTGATGAACCATTTCCAAGGTGACATGAAACGATCTTGAGGTCCTTAACGTCCCTGCCCATTGCCTCTGCAAGAGCCTTGGACACGAATCTGTGGGATGTACCGTGGAAGCCGTACTTTCTTACGTGGAGCTTCTCATAGTCATCATAGGGAAGACCGAACATGAAAGCCTTGGGGGGCATTGTCTGGTGGAATGCTGTATCGAATACAACTACCTGAGGTACGTTTGCAGGGATAACGCTCTTGCATGCTCTGAGAGCGAGAGCGTGAGCATGGTTGTGAACGGGAGCAAGCTCGCGGAGCTCGTCTATCTTATCGATGACCTCATCTGTTACGAGTACAGATTTGTCGAAAACGTCTGCACCCTGTACTATTCTGTGACCAACAGCAGAAATAGCGTCCATGCTGTCGATAACCTTTGCGTCGCCCTTTGTGAGGCACTCAACGAGCTTCATGAAAGCCTCTGTGTGAGTCGGGAACGCGCAGTCCTCGTCAAGCTTTCTTCCGTCAGCAGTCTTGTGGCTGATATGTCCGTCGATACCGATACGGTCACAGTTACCCTTTGCGATAACGCTCTCATCGCTCATGTCGATGAGCTGATACTTCAGGGAGGAGCTTCCCGCATTAACAACTAAGATGATCATATATTAAAAATCCTTTCAAAAAATATTTTGCATATATTATTATATACTATTTTTGGAAAATTGCAAGTATTTTTTTGAAAAAAGGTTCATTACGGGGCAAATGCCCGTGAAAAAAGCGCATTTTATGCATACACATCAGCAAAATATGAGGGGTTACTTTTGCAAAACGCCCAAAACATAAGAAAAAACCGTTAATATTATGTAGAGTAAATAAAAAATCAGCCAAAATCATTGAAATTTGACAGGAGAGGTAGTAAAATGAAAGTCAGCGGTATAGTTTGCGAGTACAATCCGTTTCATAACGGACATCTTTATCACATCAGGAAGACCCGTGAAAACGGTGCGACACATATTGCCGCTGTAATGAGCGGTAATTTCGTACAGCGCGGCGACGCTGCGGTGATAGACAAGCTTGAAAGAGCGCGTCTTGCGGTGCGTTCGGGAGCAGATCTGGTTATAGAGCTCCCTGTGCAGTACTGCCTTGCTTCTGCGGAGAATTTCGCAGCGGGAGCAGTATACCTGCTCGATTCGCTGGGGGCTGTGGACGAGATATCATTCGGCAGCGAATGCGGTGATACGGACAGGCTGCTGAAAGCTATGGAGACCGTGGATACTGCCGCTCTGACACATGCCGACGAGATAAAAAGCATCATGGAAAAGGGCTATACCTACCCGAGAGCGCTGAATTCCGTTGTTAACGGGTACGATCCCGGGGCTGCGGCGATAATAGCCGAACCAAACAATACCCTTGCTGTGGAGTATTTGCGTGCGTTGAAAAGGTTCGGCTCAGATATGAAGCCCTTTACAGTAAAGCGTGTCAATGCGCGGCATGACGGCTCCGAGACGGAGAACGGATTTGCCAGTGCTTCAAATATTCGTGATATGATAGAACGGGGAGCCGATACGTCTGAGTTCATGACGCCCGAGTGGGCGGAGGCTATACGCTCAGCTGCAAAAAAAGGCGAAACAGCTGCGCTAAGCCGTCTTGAGAGAGTAATGCTCTATAAGCTGAGAAGCAGCACTGCCGAGGAGATAGGGCAGATATGCGACGTGGGTCAGGGGCTTGAACACAGGATATACGGTGCAAGAATGGCAGGTTCTATAGACGAGCTGCTGTTTACCGTAAAGACCAAGAGATACACTATGGCGCGTATCAGGAGAATAATGCTGGCTCTCCTTATCGGTATAACCAAGGAAGATATGAAGCACCTTCCCCCCTATGGCAGGATACTTGCCTTCAACGAGCGGGGCAGGGAGATACTCGCCCGTGCCAAGGAAAGGGCGAAGATCCCTTACGGGTCATCTATTGCAAAGCTTTCTCAGCTCAGCGATACTGCAGAGCGGTTTGCAGAGCTGGAGATAAGAGCCTCTGATGTTTACGGGCTCGCCCTCGAGACGGTAACGTCCGCAGAAAAGGACTACAGGGCGAAGATAATGATAGATATGGAATAATTACAGGAGAATAAATGATAAAGGGAATTATTTTTGATCTTGACGGTACGCTGCTTGATTCCATGAGCGTATGGAGCAGCATAGACCGTGAGTTTTTAATAGAAAACGGCATTTCCGACCCGCCGCCTGAGGTCTCTGACGTAGTGAAGAAAATGACTGTTGACGAGTCTTCTCAGTACTTTATCGACCGTTTCGGTCTGAGCTGTACCAAGGATTATGTCATATGGCGCATTGAGGATATGGTCAGGCAGCGCTATGAGGAGCAGATTCCCCTTAAGCCCTGCGCCAAGGAGCTTCTTGACTTCCTTGACAGCCGCGGTATCCCTTACGGCATAGCCACGGCTACATACAAGAGGCTTGCAGAGGCAGCGCTCAGGCGCTGCGGAGTGTATGAGCGGTTCCGCTTTCTGTTTACGGATACGGAATATCCCTCAGGAAAGAACTTTCCCGATATATTTCTTGGTGGTGCGGAGCGCTTGAACGCGGCTCCTGAAGAGGTGCTCGTGGCGGAGGATTCACTTCACTGTATAGAGACGGCAAAGGCTGCGGGCTTTAAGGTCTGCGGAGTTTACGACAGCGCGGCTGATGCCGACAGGAGCCGTATCATGGAGCTTTGCGACTATTACGTAAACGGTCTTGATGAAATTATGAGAATAGTTTAGGGCGAACCGGGTTCGCCCGTGCTGTTTTTCAGAAGGAGCAGATAAATGAAAAAGGTTATGGTTGGAATGAGCGGAGGAGTAGACAGCTCCGTAGCGGCAATGCTGCTCCGCAGGAGCGGATATGACGTTATGGGCGTTACTCTCAAGCTCTTTTCCGATGAGGATATATCCGAGGCAAAAAAGGAGGGCAGGACCTGCTGTGCGCTTTCGGATGTTGAGGACGCAAGGAGCGTTGCCTACAGGCTGGGCTTCGAGCATCTTGTTTTCAACTTCCGCGAAAACTTCCGCGAATACGTCATGAAGCAGTTTGCGGACAGCTATCTCTGCGGAAGGACGCCGAATCCATGTATCGAGTGCAACCGCCATGTGAAGTTCGATAAAATGCTTCGCAGAGCTCTGGAACTTGGCTATGACTATATCGCCACCGGACACTATGCAGTAAATGAGTATGACGAATCGAGGGGAAGATATCTGCTGAAGCGTCCGAAGGACCGCAGCAAGGACCAGACATATGTGTTGTATGCTCTAACTCAGGAGCAGCTCGCTCATACGCTTTTCCCTCTCGGAGGACTTGAAAAGTCTCAGGTAAGGGAGCTTGCCGAGGAGGCAGGGCTTGTGAACTCGAACAAGCCCGACAGTCAGGACATCTGCTTCGTACCCGACGGTGAGTATTCAGGCTTTATCCGCAGATTTTCAGGCTGTGATGCTCCCTGCGGACATTTCGTGGATATGGACGGAAAAGTCATCGGAGAGCATAAGGGGATCATAAACTACACTATCGGTCAGCGCAAGGGACTTGGCATTGCTCTCGGACATCCTGCCTATGTGGTGAAAAAGGACATAGAAGCAAATACGGTTACTATAGGCGAAGAGAGCGACCTTTACACCAAAAGCCTTGTGGCAGATGATTTCAACCTCATTTCCGTCGAAAAGCTTGAAGGACCAATGAGGGTTACGGCGAAAACAAGATATTCCCAGCACGAACAGCCTGCCGTGGTATCGTATATCGGAAACGGCGGGTATATGGTGGAGTTCGACCGGCCGCAGAGAGCTGTTACGAGCGGTCAGGCAGTCGTTCTCTATGACGGGGATATCGTTGTGGGCGGAGGTACTATAAAATGATGAAAACGGCGCTTCTTGTCATAGACGCACAGGAGCTTATAACAAATGAAAGGCTCTATGCTTATGAAAAATATATTGAAAACGTCCGCAGGCTCATATCCGAAGCACGAAAAAACGGCACCGAGGTCATTTATGTCCGCCATGATGACGGCGTGGGACAGCCGCTTTCCAAGGGCAATGAGGGCTTTGATGTGTGCAGTGAGTTTGCTCCCGAGGCAGGGGAGCGTATTTTCGACAAGTCCGTGAACAGTCCATTCCGCGACAGCGGACTGTTAGAATATCTGTGTTCAAATGGCGTGAAAAGGCTTATTATCACGGGCTTGCAGACGGATTTCTGCATAGACGCCACTGTGAAATGCGGCTTTGAGCACGGTTTTGAGATAATAGTGCCTGAGCACTGCAATACCACCTTTGACAACGACTTTATGACGGCGGAACAGACCTGCTGCTATTACAACGAGTTCATGTGGAAAAACAGGTATGCAGACTGCGTTTCTATTGCGGAAGCCCTTGAAATGATACAGAATAACAAATATGAGCTGAAAAGTATTAAGCCTAAAAAGACTAATATCATCAGAAGAGCCACAGAAGAAGACGTTTCGAGAATTGCGGAGATACTTGTTTTTGCAAAACGAATGAAGTATCGTTCAATTTTTAAGGACGATGTGTACTCGTTTTGCGAACTTCAGGTGCTTTCCGTGGCTGAAAGGTACATTGAAAACGGATTCCTTAACAATATGTTCCTGTATGATGACGGAATAATAAAAGGACTTATCCGCATTGATAAAGAAGAGATCCTTGAATTGTATGTTGATCATTTTTTCCAGGGGCAGGGAATAGGCTCGGAATTAATAGAATATGCCAAAGAAAACTTTCAGGTCGGTTTTCTTTGGACAATTGAAAAGAACACCGATGCTATACGTTTCTATGAATCACATGGTTTTCATCTTACAGACAACAGGAAGTTGGAGCAAGGAACTACAGTATATCTTGTAATGATGAGAATCTGATTGTTTATTTATGAAAAAAGGAACACTATGGAATATAAATACGAAAAACTTACGGATAAGATATATGTCTGCGCCAGCAGCGATCACCGCTTCGGTACGGACGCATTTCTGCTGGCGGACTTCTCGCAGTATCGCGCAAAGGACAAGGTATGCGACCTTGGTACGGGCTGCGGCATAATACCGCTCATAATGCAGAAGAAAATGCCGCCGCAGATAACCTATGCGGTGGATATACAGGAGGGCGCCATCGAGCAGCTCCGTCTCGGACTGGAAAAGAGTGAGACCACGGGGATAGTTCCCGTATGTGCTGACCTGAAAGAGCTGTGGGAAAATGCTCCGCTCGGACAGCTTGACCTTGTTATCTGCAATCCGCCGTATAAGGTGAACAATGCAGGATTTCAGAGTGTGATCACAGCTCAGAAAATAGCCCGCCACGAGATACTCTGCACCATTGACGACGTTTGTGCGGCAGCTCAGAAGCTGCTGAAATTCGGCGGCAGGTTATGCGTCTGCAACCGTCCCGAGCGGCTCAGCGATGTGATATTCGCCATGAAAAGCCATGATATCGAGCCGAAAAGACTTCGCTTCGTATCGAAAAATGCTGATGAAGCGCCGTGGCTGTTCCTGATAGAGGGAAAAAAGGGCTCAAAGCCGTTTATGAAGGTGGAGCCACAGCTCTATATTCGCAGTGAAAACGGCTTTTCCGAGGAATTGCAGAAAATATACAACACAGGAAAGGAGCAGCTATGAGCGGTACATTTTACGTTATCGGAACTCCCATAGGAAACCTTGAGGATATTACCCTGAGACAGCTTGATACCCTTAGTGCGGTGGATTTTATATGCGCCGAGGATACGAGGGTCACTCTTAAGCTGCTCAATCGCTTTGAAATAAAAAAGCAGCTGGTGAGCTTCCATGAGCACAGCTCGAAAGCTGACGCACAGCGAATAATAGACAGGCTGATCGCAGGTGAGAGCTGCGGCATAGTAACAGACGCGGGAATGCCCTGTATATCAGATCCCGGCGAGGTGCTTGTAAAGCTATGCGCCGAGAGCGGTATCGACATAAAGGTGGTTCCCGGTCCAAGCGCTGTTGTTTCGGCAGTCGCTGTTTCGGGACTAAGCACTCGACGCTTTACCTTTGAGGGCTTTTTGCCTGTCCCGAAAAAGGAGCGAAGCGAGCGCCTTGAAAAGCTGAGGAATGAGACAGCGGTCATGGTATTCTATGAAGCGCCTCACAAGCTTAAGACCACTCTTGCTGATCTTGCGGAATTTTTTGGCGGAGACCGCAGGATATCACTTTGCCGTGAGCTTACCAAGATACACGAGGAGGTGCTGAGGCTCACTCTTGCGGAGGCTGTTGCCTATTACAGCGTCAATGAGCCGAAAGGGGAGTTTGTGCTCGTTCTTGAGGGGGCGCAGGAGACCAGCGGCGGAGAGGCGACGATAGAACAGGCTATGGAGCAGGTAAGCAGGCTGATAGCTATGGGTGAGAAGCCGACCGACGCCTGTAAGGCGGTCGCCAGGGAGACAGGTTTCCGTAAGAGCGACCTGTACGCAAAACTACAGTAAAACAGCAGGTCACGCAGTACACCATTATATAATAAAATGTATTAAAAACAGAAAATTTGTGAAAAAGCTTGAAATTATATTTGATTTGTGATATAATTATTAGCGTTATTATTACAGTTGTGGCAAAAACTGCAATTCTGTTCTAAAAAAAGCGTTTTTTTAATACCATGATATTAAATATTCTGCCGCGAATGAAGCGGTGAAAGAAGGTACTGTATGATTTGCGATCTGCACTGTCACACCACGCTTTCCGACGGCTCGCTGGGTATTGAGGATGTCATTGCACAGGCGAAGCGAATGAATATCGATTGGCTCTCCATAACCGATCATGATACTATGGCGTCTTTTTCAAGAGCTGACGTACTCGGTGAACGCGCAGGCATTAAAATGCTTCACGGCGTAGAGCTTTCAGCGTGGGACAAAGAAAGAAACAGCAAGGTGCATATACTATGCTATGCACCCTCAAAGCCCAACCGGCTTGAAGGGCTTTGCCTCAAATCCTGTGAGATAAGGAAGGAATGCTCAAAGGAAATGATCGAAAAGGTCATGGCCAAGTTCCCCATAACTCAGGAAAGCATACTGAAGCGCACCACAGCTTCAAAAAGTATTTTCAAGCAGCATATCATGAGAGCCCTCATCGATTACGGATATGCTCTTGAATTCTACGGTGACCTCGACCGTGAGCTGTTCAATCCGGAGAACGGCTCATGCTATGTGGAAAGAGAATACCCCGATGTAAATTTTGTTGTAGACCTTATACATATCGCAAGGGGCGTGGCTGTTATGGCTCACCCTGCACAATACAACAATCTTGAGCTCCTTGAGGAGCTTGCCAGGAACGGAAAGATAGACGGTGTCGAGGTCGGTCACTTCTCGGCTGACGCAAAGTGCCGCAAGGAGCTTTCCGCTATCGCCAAGAAATATGACCTTATCGAGACCGGCGGTTCGGACTTCCACGGACTTTACAATAAGGTCCCCACTCACCTCGGAAGCGAGTCCACCACAAAGGAGAATCTTGACAGGATACTCAAGCTTGCTGCTTCAAGGAGCAAGGAAGCTTAATGGCTGCAAGATTTGTTTCTGCGGCTGCATTTCTCGGGCTTTTCCTGATATTCCTGCTGCCTGTTTCAAGAGGCATAATCAATGTGGGAAACGGCATCGGCATGCTGGTGTCCGCGGCTATAGTCCTTGTACTTCTTTTCTGGGAGCGGTTCAGGGATTTTATGGGACGGCTGTGGGAAAAGCCGCAGGGAAAGGCTGCTGTCTGCATAGCTTGCGGCAGTGCTGTGATGTTCACTGTGCTTGCTGCGGTCATAAGCGTGTTTATGGTAAGAGCTGCAAGCGACCGCCCCAAGGACGATAATACGACTGTAGTCATACTGGGCTGTCAGGTAAGGAACGGCGGTCCGAGTCTTATGCTTTCACGCAGGCTTAAAGCCGCTTACGGCTACCTCACAGAGCATGAGGACGTAAAGGCGGTCGTTTCGGGAGGCAAGGGCGATGACGAGGATATAAGCGAGGCCCAGTGCATGAAGGACTGGCTGGTCGCCAACGGTATAGCTCCCGAGCGCATTTATATGGAGGACAAGTCTGTCAATACCGAGGAGAACCTGCGGTTTTCAAAGAGGATAATCGATGCGAACGGTCTTCCTCAGAGGATAACCATAGTCACGGACGCCTTTCATCAGCTCAGAGCCGATATCCTTGCGAAAAAGCAGGGAATAGAATCAAATAACATATCTGCGGATACAGTCTGGTATCTGCTGCCCACTTACTGGGTGAGAGAATGGTTCGGGATAATCTATTACAGGATATTCTGATCGGTTGGCTTCCCTTTGAAATGGATCATAAAACTTATCCCGATGTGATGAGGGTGGTTTCCGCACGCTTTTGTGTGTATAACAAGGAATTTGCCCGCCGCTTCAATATAAGGAAGCAGGCGGAGGCATATATGACAGCATCAGGTTTTGGCAGAAATTAGTATCGGACAGAGGAACTTCATGTAGAGACTGGAAATTTGATACAAAAGCAATACAAATAATGTAAAGGAATGATTGTTTTGAAAATCGGTTTTTCAACACTTGCTTGTCCCGACTGGTCGTGGACAGACATTTATTCTATGGCAAAGGATTTCAAATTCGACGGAATCGAGATCAGAGGACTCGGCAACGAGATCTTCTCTGTCAAGGCTCAGCCTTTTACCGAGGCTCAGCTACCTGCCACTATTGCTAAGCTACAGTCTCTCGGACTTGAGATACCCTGTCTTTCTTCAGGTGCATGCCTTAAATTCAAGGACAAGTATCAGGAGGCGGAAAATGAGATAAAGGCTTATGCAAAGCTTGCAAGCAGGCTCGGTGCTTCTTACATAAGAATACTTGCAGACCTTAATCCGAATCCTGTGGACGAGGTGGACGATGAGTACATTGCCGAGGCTCTTAAAAAGCTGGTACCCATTGCGGAGGAATATAACGTTACCCTTCTTGTGGAGACTAACGGCGTTTACTCGGATACCGCACGTCTTGCAAGGCTCCTTGACAATGTAAAGAGCCGCAAGGTGGCCGCTCTCTGGGATATGCACCATCCCTACCGCTATAACAATGAAAAGCCGGAAGTTACTGTTGCTAACCTCGGCGAGTATATAAAGTACATTCAGGTAAAGGACAGCGTTATGCGTGAGGACGGTACTGTTGAGTACCGCATCATGGGTTCGGGAGATATTCCTGTAAAGGCTATGATTGAAGCTCTCGATACTATCAACTACAATGGATACATCTCACTTGAATGGGTAAAGCGCTGGGCAAGGGACCTCAGCGACGCAGGTATCGTTATACCTCAGTTTGCGGAGTATATGGCTCCTTACAAAAAAGCCCACAAGCATCCGCTTCAGACAAGCATGAGAGGAGACGGACAGTATCCGTGGCCCAAGGAGCGCATACTCAATTATACCTTCCCCGATATACTCGACCGCATATGCGAGCAGTTCCCGAATCAGTACGCTTTCCGATATACCGAGCTGGATTATACAAGGACCTATCCCGAATTCCGCGACGATGTTGACAGCTTTGCACGCTCGCTCCTTGCAATGGGCGTAAAGAAGGGCGACCACGTTGCTATCTGGGCTACAAACGTGCCTCAGTGGTACATCACCTTCTGGGCAACCACAAAGATAGGTGCAGTTCTTGTAACGATGAATACGGAATACCGTATCCACGAGGCTGAGTATCTGCTGAGACAGTCGGATACCATGACTCTTGTAATGATAGACGGTATCAAGGATATAAAATATGTGGATATAATCAAGGAGCTCTGCCCAGAGCTTGAGACCTGCGAACCCGGAAAGCTCAATTCCGCAAGACTTCCTTACCTCAAGAACGTTATTACCATAGATTCAAAGAATAACGGCTGCTTCACATGGGAGGAGGCTGTTGAGCTTTCAAAGAACGTTCCCTACAGCGAGGTGGAGCGTGTAAGAAAGACTATAGATATCCACGATGTTGCAAATATGCAGTACACCTCGGGAACTACGGGCTTCCCGAAGGGCGTAATGCTCACGCATTACAATGTTGTAAATAACGGCAAGGCTATCGGCGACTGCATGGATCTTTCAACTGCTGACAGAATGATGATACAGGTGCCCATGTTCCACTGCTTCGGCATGGTACTGGCTATGACGGCTTCTGTTACTCACGGTGTGACAATGTCGCCGATAACACGTTTCTCACCGAGAAAGGGACTGGCATGCATAAATCAGGAGAAGATAACCTGTTTCCACGGCGTTCCCACCATGTTCATAGCTATGCTGGGACATAAGGACTTCGCAAGCACTGATTTTTCATATATGAGAACCGGTATCATGGCAGGTTCGCCCTGTCCTATAAAGACTATGGAAGAAGTTATCGAGAAAATGCACATGAGCGAGATCTGTATCACTTACGGTCAGACCGAGGCTTCTCCAGCAACTACCATGAGCAAGACGACAGACTCTATCGAGCAGAGAGTAAACACGGTCGGCGGACCGATCTTCGGCGTTGAGTGTAAGATAGTTGATCCCGAAACAAATCAGGAGGTACCCGACGACGTTGACGGTGAGTTCGTTGCAAGGGGCTATAATATAATGAAGGGCTATTACAAAATGCCAGAGGCTACGGCTGCTGCTATCGACAGCGAAGGCTGGCTTCATACGGGCGACCTTGCAAGACGGCGTTCACAGGACGGTTACTTCAAGATAACAGGCCGTATCAAGGATATGATAATCCGCGGCGGCGAGAATATCTACCCCAAGGAGATAGAGGATTTCCTCTATACTTACCCCAAGGTAAAGGATGTACAGGTTATCGGAGTTCCCGACGAGGACTACGGCGAAGAGATAATGGCATGTATTGTTCTCAGGGACGGCGAGGAGGCTACCGAAAAGGAGATCAAGGCTTTCTGCCTCGAGCGCATGGCTAAACACAAGTGCCCAAAATATATCGACTTCGTTGACGGCTTCCCAATGAATGCGGCGGGAAAGATACTTAAGTACAAGATGAGAGAGCAGGCTGTTGAGAAGCTCAAGCTCCATAAGGCTGACAGTATCGTTACTGCATGATCTAATACTTATAATGAAAAACAGCACTTTCGGATATTATTCGGAGGTGCTGTTATGTTTTCAGGGCATAACTTCTTTTTTCTGCTGTGATATGCGGTTTTTCTTTACAAATCCGTCCCTTTGTGATATAATAAATGTGTATTTGCCGCAGCAGTGCGGATAATGCGGAGGGAGATTTACTATGAGCAGGAAGATCGTTAGGCTGGCGGCTTTGGCTGCGGCAGCTGTCATGGTCACTTTTTCTGTTCCGCTGAAGCCTTTGGCAGAAGCAGTGCAGAGCTTGGATATATATGTCAGTGGACGAAAGCAGGCTGCTTTGCAGGTACAGTCGCCAAGCTTCTCCATGCCTGTACTCAGACATGTGGGCGGTGACAGCTTTGAGCCTGTGGCTCCATACGGAGCGGTATGCGCAGGAGAAACTTCGGAGGCCGAAAACAAAAACTTTCCCGGGAGCTTTGATATGAGAACGGTATACGGTTCCACCTCAGTAAAGTCTCAGGGCTCATTCGGAAGCTGCTGGGCTCATGCTGCGGTTGCGAGCGCGGAATCGAGCCTTTTGTCTGAAGTGCCTTATATCGATCTTGCTGAGCTCCATACCGCGTACTATACCTATTACGGCTACGATCAGCTCTCATCCTCGTCAACTGACGTTGAGCAGGTTATGGCTGAGGGTGGTACCTCAAGAATGGTATCCAATCTCTGGTCACAGTGGATAGGTCCCGTGAATGAAAGCAGAATGCCCTATAAGGAATTGAGCTTTTTTGATAACCTTATCGATGTTGAGGCTATGCAGCATCAGGCAGACTATCACCTTCGCAACGCCTACAGCTTCGATTATGACAGGGAACGGGAGAACTTTGACGAGATAAACGCCATGATAAAGAGCTTCATCTACAGCGGAAAAGCGGTAGATGTTTCATATATGTCGGATAAGACCAAGAACTGGAACAGCGAATACAGCACGTCAAATTCAAGGCGCAAGCCTCGCTTTGCCAATCATGCGGTCACGCTGGTTGGCTGGGACGATTCTTTCCCTGCGGAAAAATTCCGTAATTCTCCCGACGGAGACGGCGCATGGCTTTGCAAGAACAGCTGGGGCACCGCGGACGGCGACAACGGATATATATGGATATCATATTACGACAGGACTCTTGAGGACTTTGCCGTTTTCGAGCTCGACGACGCAGACGAGCATGAAAAGATATATCAGTACGACAGCTTTATACCTATACAGACCCTTTCGGCATATGATACTGCCGAGGAGACAGGACCGTCATACATGGCGGATATCTTTACTGCTACAGACGATCAGCAGATAAGCGCTGTGGGCACTTATATGTACAATGCGGGTACGGATTACGAGATAACGGTCTATACCGGGCTGACAGACGGGAGCGATCCCTCTTCGGGAAAGGCTTCGGGGACTACAAAGGGCAGATGTGACTATACAGGTTTTTTCACCCTTGATCTTGACGATCCCGTAATTCTGAAAAAGAACGAGAGATTTGCAGTAGTCATGAAGCTTTACTGCGAGGATTCTCCCTTTGTCATACCGCTGGAGAGCAGTCTCTATATCGAGGAGAGCGCAGACAAGCACCATGACCTCAGCTCTTACACAAGGGATTCAAAAATTAAGGAATACACAGGAAAGAATCAAAGTTTCTACAGCACCGACGGAAAGCTTTGGAAGGACGTTACCGATGAAGACGTTACCCTGAGCGATGAGGAGAAACAGGGGCTTCTTGAGTCTTTTATTGAGGATCTTTACTACGGACTTGAGGAAACTGATACTGCGCTGCTTGAAAAGGCTGCCGACAGTGAGGAGTACTACAAGGAGACTTTTGCAAAGGGCGATATGAAAATACGCCTCGGAAACCTTACACTTAAGGTCTATGCAGACCCTGTGGGAAAGGTCAGGTTTTCCCACCGCGGGGGAGCAGTTCCACTCGATGAAAAGGTGGAACTTTACAGCGCCGGTCCGGAGGATATATTCTGGGACTGCGACGGAAAGAAATTAAAGAAATATGAGAGCCCCATAGCTATAACCGAGGAGGTCACCATAAATGCCTCCTTGGATGGGAATAAAAGCACACACCGTACGTTCAGGCCCAAAACAGCGGAGCTGAACTGGCTGGGATATATACCTGCGGCATACAGAAGTGCAGGAACTCTCCGCTATGCGGAAAGGATATCCGAGAAGGAGTTCAGTATCGATGTGTCGATAGGTACTGAAAGTATATCGCTTTGTCTCGGTACAATATATGATGCTGAGATAGACAAAATAGCATACAAGGGCGGAGACTGGGTGGAAAATGTTCCTCTCCCGTTCGGTGTTACGGACATAGTAATGAATCTGTCGGGGGAAAATGTCCTCGACAATATAGTGACTCTGCATGTTAACAGGGCTATAATCGGCTTTGACGAGCAAGCGGGCACCATAAGCACATCTATCGCCGACAGGATAACGGCTCCGGACGGTACTGTTCTTGTTACCGGAGATAAGGTCATCGACTATGCGGGGCAGGAGCTTACGGTAGTAAAAAACGGCAGGGAAATAACAGTCCAGGTGCCTGAGAGATATGATATTTCAAAAGCAGCTATAAACTTCAGGTATGAGGTGATAGGTCCCTTTGATATGGAGGCTGCCGAAAGAGCTGAGATAATTACCCAGAACGGCTCGTTAATGGATATCGTCAGCGCCGGGGGCAGGATTATAGCAGGCGAGGAGATAGACCCTGATACAGCAGGACTGTGCTATCTCAGCGTAATACCAGGAGAGGTCATTACTATTGTTGTGAGAGGCGGCAACGGCAAATTTGAGAGCCTGCCGCGAAAGGTAGCAGTTCCGTTAGCACCGCCGATAAAACCGTCGGCTTCTGATTTTGTCAGGGACAGCGATGGTATGTATTCGTACTGCGGATACGGAAGCTGCGAGGTGACATATGAAGGCTACATTCCGCAGATGGTGCTGGAGACCCATGCGTTGGCTCACGGTTACAGCATAGAAAGCTATCTCGGTCTTATGGAAAAGCGGTTCGGCCTTGAAGCGGATCAGGTAAAAAAGCTTATTGGCATGGAATACCGCTCGGTGCGAACCATCGACAGGCAGCGGAGCTGTTATGTGAGATATCCCGCAACTGATACCACGTTTGCTACACAGTCACTTTACCTGCCATCTATTAATTGTGAGTTTGGCGATGTGAACTTTGACGGCCTGGTGGACGCTGTGGACGCTTCGGCGGTACTGCGGCACTATGCGTCTGTTTCAGCGGGAAAAGACGGTACTGTCAGGGCGGAAAGACAGCATATAGCTGATGTGGACGAAAACGGAATCATCGACGCTGTAGACGCTTCGGCAATACTTGCCCTTTATGCAAAGCGCTCTGTCGCAAAGGAAAGTGAATAAAAACATCCGTTCGTTTTTATTGTCAAAAACTTACTGCCTGAAGTACATTGTTTTGTATCTGTTAGGCAATTGCTCTAAAAGAATGAGCAGTAATTTGTGTAATTAGTGTTGAAAATGCTTTTACCAATTTGTAACTTTTTGATATTACAGCCTGTATTTATGTGAGAGTTTACAAAAATGCGGTGTTGAAAATGTACAACGTGTTTAAAGATGATTAAGAAATGATACAAAGGATTGACTTTGACCGCAAAATACGGTATATTTGTAACTGCAAGAGCAATTGTTGCACAGTCGGTTTCTGACATGCGTAAATGACAAACTGTCATGTATGAATGAGCAGCAGACTGTGCCCCGGAAATGCTCAGCGCCAACGGCAGTTTTTATAGTGAGAGAGTACACATCTCATTCAGCCGCCGCGAATGACTGATCGTCCGGGTAGATGGCTTTGCAGAAAATATATAAATGAGACAATAGTCTCGGGTAAAAGCTTCAGGGAACAGAAGCAGGGGGTATGCATAACGGTTGCAGTTCGTCAGCGGTGAGGACAATCATCGGACAGATAGTTACCGCGATGATACCGCATAGGATTATTAACGCAAATATTATACGGAAAAGTATAATATAGATATTTAAGGAGGAAAATCTAATGAACACACTTAAGAGAACTTTAGCTTTAGTAGCTACACTCGCAATGGCTGCTACATCACTTGCCAGCTGTGGTAAGGATGACAAGGGCTCAGACGGCAAAGACACACAGACAACAACTGCTGCTAAGGTAGATGACGGCGGTGACAAGAAGGAAGACGACAAGAAGGAAGACAATAAGAATGTCTTCACAGTTGCTGCTTGGAACCACGATGACGCTCCTTACCTTATCGCTCAGTGGAAGGGTCTCAGCTTCGATACAATCGTTGGCGACCTCGCTGATGACAAGGTTGACGGTGTTCACTTCATCGACATGAACTGCGGCGGCGGCGATGCTGCTGAGAAGTACGATCAGATGTTCAACAACGGTGAGGATATCGATCTTTATTTCTGTGAGGCTGACTGGGCACTCAAGTACATCAACGATGATACAAGAACAATGGCTCTCGAGGATCTCGGAATCAGCGACGACGCTTTCGCAAACATCTACAGCTACACAGACGATATCGGTAAGGCTACAGCAGGTAAGAACGCTGGCAAGCGTGTAGGTATCTCATGGCAGGCTGCTGCAGGCGGATTCGCTTACAGAGCTGACCTTGCTGAGCAGTACCTTGGCGTTAAGTCACCTGAGGAGATGCAGGAAAAGATCGGCAGCTGGGATAAGTTCGTTGCTGCTGCAGAGACAATTGCTGAGCAGTCAAACAAGGGTGTTGCTCTTGCTGATACACTTGGTGGTCTCTGGCAGGCATATGCTTGCGGACGTACAACTCCTTGGGTAAAGGATAACAAGGTTGAGGTAGACGCATCATGCGAGGATTACGCTAAGACAGCCAAGGCTCTTTGGGACTGCGGCGGTGTTACAAAGAACAACCAGTGGACAGACGAGTGGAAGGCTGCAGGCGTTTCAGGCGCATGCATGGGTTACTTCGTTTCTACATGGGGCTTCGGTAACTTCTTCATGGACGCTGTTGGCGGCGTAGGCGGTGCTCAGTATGGTAAGTGGAACGTTTGTCAGGGTCCTGTTCCGTTCTACTGGGGCGGTACCTGGATGGTTGTTAACCCCGATTCAGACAACAAGGACGAGGCAAAGGCTCTCATCCTCTCAGCTACATCTGACGAGGCAGCTATGAAGGATTACGCTGTTAAGAAGCCTGAGTATGTAAACAACTCCAAGGTTATGGACGAGCTTATCGCAAGCGATACTGTATTCAATGAGGATATCAGCGGACAGTTCGTTGACAACCAGAACTACTTCAAGGCTCTTGCTGACAATGCTAAGAAGATCAACTTCAAGGATCTTATCACACCTTATGACTCAGCACTCAAGAGTGCATTCCAGACTGTTGTTAAGGAGCAGTACTGTGAGGCTGGCGCATCTTGGGATGAGACAGTTGACAAGTTCCTCGACAAGGCTGCTGAGGCAGTACCCGATCTCGTTGTAGACTAATTTCTGATTAATTTACAGAGTAACATAATAAATATACCTACGGAATACTTATGTATTCCGTAGGTCTATATTTGTTTATACTAATTCGAGAGGGTGTGTTTTATGTCATCTAACGCGCATAGACGAATAAAGTCTGTAAGCTACGCTAAGTATGGCTATTACTTTATTTTACCGTTTTTTCTTGTTTATTTCTTTTTCCAGTTATGGCCGCTGATAAATACCTTTTTAGTAAGCTTCCACGGAAACGGCAAAAATGTTGCTGAATGGGTCGGACTGCAGAACTACAAGGATATCCTCTTTGGCGGCGAAGGTCGTACAGTTCGTGTTATACACGAGAACTTCTTCAGATCTCTCGGCAACACTTTTATCCTGTGGATAGGCAACTTTATTCCACAGCTTGCACTTTCGCTATCACTGGCTGTATGGTTCACGGAGGCTCAGCTGAAGATACCGGGAAAGGGCTTCTTCAAGGTAGTAATGTATCTTCCGAATATCATTACTGCTGCATCTGTTGCAGTTCTGTTCCTCCAGCTCTGCGGTGAGTCTCAGACAAACCCAGGTGCTATTAACTTACTCTTACACAAGATGGGTATAGTTTCGAAGGACGTTGTCGGTCAGGGACTATATGATACCGTAAAGCTTGTTGAAGGAAGTATTGAACACAGTCATTGGGAACCGCGTATAGTAATCATGTTTATCCAGACATGGATGTGGTTCGGTAATACTATGATCATGCTTATGTCAGGTATTCAGGGTATCAACCCTTCACTGTTCGAGGCTGCAAGCATCGACGGTGCAAGCTCGGGTCAGGTGTTCAGAAAGATCACTCTGCCTCTGCTGACTCCAATTATGGCTTATACACTTATCACTTCCATGATCGGCGGTCTTCAGATGTTCGATATCCCGTTCCTCTACAATAAGACACGTAGTGTAAGTGATTATGTCAAGACGGTTGCCGTCATGATATTCCAGTACTTCCATGCACAGGCTGACCAGAATAAGATGGGTTATGCAGGTGCGGCTTCGGTAATCCTGTTCTTTATTACTCTCACGCTTGGTCTTATCGCGTTCTACATGACTCGTGACAAGGACGAGATCGCTAAGAGAAAGCAGCGCAAAAAGGCTGCCAGGGAAGCTAAGCAGGAAAGCAGACAGTTTGGAGGTATCAGATTATGAGCAATAACATGAAAGCTGTCTACGGCAAAGCCAAGGACAATTATACATTAAAAATAAAGCTTAAATCGGGAATACTGTTCTTATGGTTCGTTATACTTACCATAATCTGTCTTCTTCCTATTTATATACTCGTTATCAATGCGACACGTTCGCATCAGGCTATTTCAACTGGTCTGAGCTTTGTACCGAGTACATATTTGAAGTCAAACTTCCATAAAGTACTCAATGAGCCTGTGTTCAAGTTTGCGTTCAACGTATTCCATGGTTACAAGAACAGTTTGTTCATCACATGCTGCTCTACATTCCTTACAGTATTCTTTTCAGCGCTTACTGCTTACGGAATCCATGTTTACGATTTCAAACTCAAGGAGATATCATATACTGTTATCCTCCTTGTTATGATGGTGCCTATGCAGGTTACCTCGGCCGGATTTGTTGCTTTCATGGCTGATCTTAAGCTTACAAATACATACTGGCCATTGATAATCCCCTCCGTTGCAGCTCCTGCGGTAGTATACTTCATGAGGTCATACATGAAGTCATCATTCCCACTGGATATCGTAGAGGCAGCGCGTATTGACGGATGCGGCGAGTTCAGGACTTTCTTATCTATTGCAATACCTATGATGAAGCCTGCTATAGCTGTTCAGGCTATATTCGCTTTCATCGCAAGCTGGAACAACTTCTATAATCCTAACATGATCCTTATCAACGTACCGCTTACAAAGAAGACACTTCCTATGATGGTAGCTTCGCTTCAGTCGTCTGATAAGTTCAGTGATTACGGAACTATCTATCTTGCAATTGCACTTTCGATCATACCGATCATAATTGCATACGTAGCTCTTTCGAGATTTATCATTGCCGGTGTTGCACTTGGCGGTGTAAAGGAATGAGTTCAAAAAACAGCACATTTTATGTGCTGTTTTTTTATGGGCGCTTCGGCGTCCTTTTTTTGTTCTATTGCTCTCCCTTTGGACATAATATTAAGTAAAGGAGCTGATGAAAATGAATGACAGTACAAGCTTCAGATCTATACTCGGGTATCTGCCTGAGAAGATGCGCGGACTTATGTCGGCGGTGAGTGAAAGTGAATTGCACGGACTTACGGAAGTGAGAATGAGAGCGGGGGGACCTGTTTATCTTGTCTATCCAGACAGGATAAGATTCCTCCTGAAAACTGGAGGGCTCTCTTTACGTTACAGTGATGATACGTATATTGTTGGTACTGCGGCTGTAAGGGATATAATTGAGAGACTGTGCCGTTTTTCAGTTCACAGCTGCGGAAAACAGCTCAGTGAAGGCTATTTTGTTATTGAAAACGGCGTTAGAGTTGGGATATCGGGTGTTTACACATCGGCAGATGTGCCCATGCTCCATGAGTTCGTGTCTCTCAATTTCCGCATTCCCCGCTGTGTGCGGGGGTGCGCAGATAAGCTTTTCGAGGATACCTTCGATAGCAATATCATCATTTGCGGAGGAGTCAACTCTGGCAAGACTACGGTACTGCGTGAGCTGTGCAGACTTACTGGTGACTGCCGGAAGGCTGTGCTTATAGACGAGCGCAACGAGGTGTCCTGTACTTTGAGCGGCGAACCGCAGAACGATGTCGGCGCAATGACTGACGTTATCGTCAACATGAAGCGTTCCTGCGGCATAATATCGGCTGTGAGAACGCTTTCCCCGGAGGTGATATTCTGTGACGAGATATCCTCAATGGAGGACGCGAAGGCTGTTCTTGACGGTATTGGCTGCGGAGTAAAATTTGTTGTGACAGCCCATGGAAGCAGTATCTCAGAGCTGAGAAAGCGTGAGGATACAGCATTTCTCATGGACAGCGGAATGATAGACCGTATAGTTTTTCTGCAGGGACAGTCTGCTCCCTCAAAAATCAGGGAAATAAAGAGGTACAGCAATGTATATTAGGGCTTTTGCAGTCATATTCCTTATTCTCGCCGGAGCGTCTTGCGGTATTAACGGTTCCGAAAAGCTTAAAAAAAGAAGGAACATATGCCTTGAGATAGAAAAAATGCTGAGAATATGCGAGAACTTGATACGCAGCAGCGGCGCCGATGTTTACAGCATGATGACACGGCTTAGAAGCGAGGTGAACAGACTTCCTTTTCTGGACAGCCTTTCCGGAAGCTATGCTCCCGGTTCGGATTTCCATGTTGAGTGGAAAAATGCTGTGACCAAGTGTACTGAGCTTGCAGAGGACGAGCAGCAGCTGCTCATTGATTTCGGAAATACTCTCGGTACTTGCGATACGGAGGGACAGCTCAGGGCGATAGCCGCTTACGGTGAGGCTGCCCGTGAACTGTACAGCAGGCGCAGCTCGGAATATGTTTCAAAGGGGCGGCTGTACAGAAGTCTTGGCCTGCTTGCTGGTATAACGCTGGGAATAATCGTAATATGAGGATAAACAATGAATATTGATCTGATCTTTAAAATAGCCGGAACAGGCATAATCGTTGCGGTACTGAACCTTGTCCTTAAGCGGGCTGAGCGTGAAGAACAGGCAATGATGACTACTCTTGCGGGGCTTATAGTCGTGCTTATCATAATAGTTGACGAGATAGGCGACCTGTTCGACAGGGTAAAAACGGTTTTCGGGCTATGGTAGGCAACTGCTTTACAGTGGGAGTTTTCTGTGTGGGCGGAGCACTGCTTTCCCTGCTTCTCAGGCAGTATTGCTCCGAGCATTCCCTGACAGTATCAATAGCTGTGTGTGCCTCTGTGCTGATTGGCGCTGTTATAATGCTTGAGCAACCCGTATCCGAGATAAGGGAGCTTTTTCTGTCGGCGGGAATGCCCGAAAGTTACATATCAGCAGTTTTCAAGGCGCTTGCGGTATGCTTCATTACAGGAATCAGCTCAGAACTGTGCAGGGACAGCGGCGAATCCGCAATGGGCGCGGCAGCTGAGCTTTGGGGGCGGGGAGCGCTTATTGCAACAGGTATGCCCATAGTAAGAGGATTTATCGAAATGATAGACAAGCTCGTATAGGTGTGAAAATGAAAAGGACAGCAGGAATAGTATTTGTCATGGTCGTTCTTTCGTTCTTTTGTATGCCGTTGGGGGCGTATGCGGAGGATAACGGCTCCGGGACAGAGTTTTACAGTCAGATCGACGATGTACTTGGAGAATTTGATGTTGAGCTGGACACAGAAGAGGTAGGGGACGTCACTTTCGGCGGGCTTGCGGAAAAGGCGGTAAAAATGGCTGATATCTCAGGAAAAGGCGTACTTACGCTGCTGGGAACTGTTATTGTTATGACTGTGCTTTCTGCGGCGTTAAAAGCGGCGGGAGGCGGGATTATAAAGGAGTCAGCCGATGTTTACAGCTCTGTATGCGCTGTAACGGCGGCTGCCGTGATATCACCTGCTATGTTCACTACTTTTTCGAGGACAATGGAGACATTGCGGCAGAGCGGCGGCTTTATAGCGGCTTTTATACCTGTTTTTTCCGGAATAACGGCAGTTTCGGGCGGTATCGCGCAGGCAGGGATATATGATGCGGCTGTTCTTGCGGCTTCAGAGCTTATTCTGCAGCTTTCGGGAGGATTACTTATGCCCATGCTGTCAGCTTCGGCTGTGCTGTCAATAACAGGCAGTGTTTTCAGAACTGTCGACCTTGCATGCATAGTTCAGCTCATAAAAAGGATTGTGAACTGGTTCATATCTGTTTCAATGTTGCTTTTTACGGGTTTTGTTACCATGAAATGCAGTCTTGCGGGCAAAGCGGACGGAGCAGCTTCAAAGACTGTTCGGTACATGATATCGGGATTTGTGCCGCTGGTTGGCGGAGCTGTCAATGACGCATATGCCACGGTGCGGAGCAGTTTTGATGTTATTCGCGGGACTATTGGTACGGCGGGGTGCTTGGCTGTTATACTTATTATGCTGCCGCCTGTATTGCAGATAATGGTATTTCGTCTCGTGATGTGGACAGGAGCTGCCGCTGCGGAGCTTCTCGGTGAGGAAATAGTGGCAAAGCTGCTCAGGTCGGTGGACGGAGTGTTTTCAGTTGCGCAGAGCGTGCTTGTCTGCTACGGCGTAATGTTTATACTGTGTACAGCGATACTTATGCGGAATATGGGGTGATATTGCGGAAAATATGGTTTTAGCGGCAAAGGGGATATGTTTTCTGGCTGTAGGTATCTGTCTTTTGCAGATGCTGACCGACGGCACAAGGCTCAAAGCTCAGGCGGCTTTCGTTTATAAGCTGGTCTTTGCGGCGGTGCTTGCAGGAACTGTGTTAAAGCTGTGCAGCGGCTTTGAGCTGCCTGAGATAACGCAGTATGAAGCGGGAGACTACAGCTCTGCGGCAGAGGTATACAGGACTGAGCTGGAGAGAAAGGCCGGAGAAAACATTTCAGATGTGCTGTATTCTCAGCTGAGAGCGGCGGGGATAGATATTGAAAATATTACGGCAGAGGTTAATATTTCTGAGGACGGCAGCATAGATATTAGTAAAGTCATTATCAGTTCGTCAGATCCTTTGGCAGCAGCAGAGCTTATCTGCAGAAGTCTCGGACAGGAAACGGAGGTCATAAATGGAACTGACAGATAAAATAAAAGAGCTTATAAAGGACAGGAAATGGGCTGTATTTATGACCGTATGCGGGATATCCGGTCTGCTGCTGATAATGATATCGTCCCTTCTGCCGGAAAACAGCACGAAAACAGAAACAGAGCGCGTTATGCGGAAAAGCTTCGTTGATACTGAAGAGTATTGCAGGAACACTGAAAAAAGACTCGGGGATTTCCTTGAGGGTATAGACGGAGCGGGCGAGGTGAGAGTTTATATCATGGCGGCAGGCGGTGAAAGATACGTTTATGCCACTGAAGGCCGCCGAAGCAGAAGCGATAACAAAACGGAGGAGGAAAAGAAATATGTTATGACAGGCAGCGGCAGTGAAAGAAAAGCATTGATCGAAACTGTTGAGTGCCCCGGGATAACAGGGGCAGTGGTCCTTTGCAGCGGTGCGGACAGCGCTGCTGTAAGGGAGAAGGTATATCATGCAGCAGCGGCAGCTCTTGATCTTCCGACCGCAAAGATCTATGTTGCAAAACTGAAATAAAGGAGTATCATTATGAAAAAACCAACCATTATAATAGGAAAAAAGCAGATTATAATGACATGTCTTACGCTTATGCTGGCAGTAGCAGTGTACATAAACTATGCGGCAGCTCCGCCGCTTGACACCGAGAGCAGCTCGTCGATACTGGAGGACAGATCGGATGATATAAGATACGGAGAGACAGAGTTTGTAAATGCAGAGGCTGCGCCTATGGCGGGAGACTATTTTGCGCAGGCTCGCCTTGACAAAATGAGGGACCGCGACGAAGCTGTGCAGACCCTTCAGACTATGATCGGCGGCGGAGACGTTACCGAGGACGAGGCGCTTGTAAACGCTCTTGACGCAGTACAGGTATCGAAGCTCATAGAGAGCGAAGGAACGATAGAATCACTGGTCAAGGCTCAGGGATTTCAGGACTGTGTTGCCTATCTTGACGGTGAAAACGCAAAGGTCGTGGTAAAAACTGAGGGGCTGGATAAGGCACAGGCTGCGTCAATAAAAGAGATAATCCTCGGAGAAACATCTGTCGAAGCAGAAAATATCAGAATTTTTGAGGTGAAATAGTTGAACTGAGAGAAATTATTTGGTATAATATAATGGTAAGGGTGTATGCGCAGAGTTGATTAAAAGATACACTCAAATAAGTGCTGACGGAGGTACACAATGGAAGTTGAAGAGATGAAGCCTCAGGTTTCGAGCAGACTTAAAATATCAGAAGATGTAATAATCGCTATCGCCAGGCTTGCAGCTCTCGATGTTAAGGGCGTTGCAGGACTTGGCGGCGAAGTAGGCAAAATGAGCAAGCTCAGAAAGAACGGTCCCATTAAAATAAGCATGATGGGTGACGTTGCAGCTATAGATATGAAGATAGTTATCAGGAGCAGCGAAAAAGCATGTTCTGTAGCACAGGAAGTACAGACGGTTGTCAAGGAGAATGTTCAGAATATGACAGGCGTGCCTGTAGCAAGAGTAAATGTTACCGTCAGCGGAGTAGTATTTGAATGATCAGACGGTATGTTCCTGATGATCTGGACGGAGCGGCGGAGGTCTTCTGCTCTGCTTTTGCAAATCCTCCCTGGAACGAGAAATGGGATATCTCTCATGCGGCAGACAGGATAAGAGAACTTATGTCGGCGCCACAGTCCGTCGGCTATGTTTATGACGACGGCGGGAGCATAAAGGCTGTACTGTGCGGCAGAGTGCTCACGTATCTTCACGGTGCGGAGTACGTGATAGACGAATTCTGCGTAGCTGCGGATATACAGCACTGCGGGATCGGCTCGGCGGTGATAGATCATGCATATGAGGAGCTCTCGGAGCAGGGGATTGTTGCTATGGCTCTGATGACAACGCGGGGCTATCCAAGCGAGAGATTTTACATTAAAAAAGGATTTACGGGAAACGATGACATGGTTTTTATGTATCGTGCCTTTGATAAATAATAAGGAGAGTTCAAATGACCAGACGTGAGATAAGAGACAGCGCTTTCAAGCTGGTTTTCGAGCAGCTTTTGCGCGATGATGATATAAACGAGCTTTACGAGATCGCAGAGGAGATCGATGAGATAACCGTAAACGACGAGGTAAAGAAAATAGTTGAGGGTACCCTCGAGCATGCTGAGGAGCTTGACGGTATTATCTCAAAATACAGCAAGTCAAGGAGTATTTCGAGAATTTCCAAGCTTAATCTGGCAATACTCAGGATAGCTATGTTTGAGTCGCTTTATGATGACAATACTCCAATGAATGCTGCTATAAGCGAAGCAATAAAGCTTTCCATGATGTACACCTATCAGGAGGATACGGCATTCATCAACGGAGTCCTCGGTGCATTTTCAAGGGATTCGCAGAAGGAAGACAAGGAAAATGCCTGAGTTTCTCGGTATAGATACAAGCAATTATACTACTTCCGCTGCGGTGTACCTTAGCGAGGAAAATAAGGTATATCAGTGCAAAAGGCTTCTGCCCGTAAAGGACGGCGAGCTTGGTCTGCGTCAGAGCGATGCTGTATTTCATCATACCAGGCAGCTGCCTGATATGATAGAGCAGCTTTTCACGGAGAAAAAGCTTAATGAGCCGGGAGTAGTCACAGCTTCGGCGAGGCCCCGAAATATTGACGGCTCATATATGCCATGTTTCCTTTGCGGAGAGGGCTTTGCGCGTTCCTATTCTGCGGTAACGGGGGCAAGGCTGTATACTACCTCCCATCAGGTCGGGCATATTCTTGCTGCACTGTATTCGGCGGACAGGCTCGGACTTGTCAATGAGAGGTTCATAGCCTTTCACGTCAGCGGCGGAACTACAGACTGCCTGCTTTGCGAGCCTCATAATGATAATGTTATGAATATCACGGAGATCGGTACCTCCCTTGACCTTAAGGCGGGACAGGCCGTTGACCGCACAGGCCTTATGCTGGGACTTCATTTCCCGTGCGGTATCAGTTTGGAAAAGCTGGCAGTGAATGCAGATAAGAGCTATAAAACAAAGCCTGTTCTGAAGGACGGCAGCTGCTGTCTTTCGGGGGTTGAGAATAAGTGCAGAGCTATGCTCGAAAGCGGTGAAAGCCATGAGAATATTGCAAAGTACTGCCTTGATTTCATTGCGGAGACCATTATTGCCATGACAGTTCATGCAGTTGAAAAATACGGCGGGCTCCCCCTTGTGTTTGCAGGGGGCGTGATGTCAGACGTTATTATCCGTGAAAGGATAATTTCCCGTTTTCCGCGCGCAAGCTTCGCAGAGCCAGAATTTTCCTGCGACAATGCGGCAGGAGTGGCTATATACGGATATTTGAAAAGTATGGGTGAAAAGCGATGCCTGTGATAACAGTCACACAGATAAACAGATATATAGGTTCGGTACTGAAAAACGACAGAAATTTACAAGGTATCATGGTGCGGGGAGAGATATCCAACTACGTTAAGCATTTCCGCAGCGGTCATGTATATTTTACGCTCAAGGACGCAGAAAGCGCCATAAAGGCGGTAATGTTTGCGAATTCGGCGGCGCGTCTTAAATTTGAGCCGGAGGACGGCATGTCTGTTATAGTTTCGGGCAGCATATCCGTTTATGAGCGCGACGGAGCCTATCAGCTCTATGTAAACGACATTATTCCCGAGGGGAAAGGCGCAGCGGTTGCGGCGCTTGAGCAGTTGAAAAATAAGCTGCAAAAGGAAGGGATCTTCGATACAGCACATAAACGTCCCATACCCGCCATGCCAAAGAAGATAGGTGCAGTTACTTCCCTTGGCGGAGCGGCTGTGCGTGATATAATAAATGTACTTTCGCGGCGGTATCCGCTGGGAGAGATATATGCGGTGAATGCTCTTGTGCAGGGCGAGGCTGCGGCAGATTCAGTGTGCAGGGGCATACTCAGAGCTGAAGCGGCAGGCTGTGACGTCATAATTGTCGGACGCGGCGGCGGCTCAAGCGAGGATCTCGGGGTTTTCAATACAGAGAAGGTCGCATATGCGGTATATAACTGCAAGGTGCCTGTTATATCGGCTGTAGGACACGAGACAGACTTCACCATAGCCGATCTTGCTGCCGACCTGAGAGCGCCTACGCCTTCGGCAGCGGCAGAGCTTGCAGCTCCTGATATCACGCTGCTCTATGAGAAGATATCGCTTTTTGAGCACAGGCTCGGAAAGGCGGCGGGAGATCAGCTCGATAAGGCTGCGGATCGCTTTATTGCACTTAATGCAAGGCTTGCGGCTCAGTCTCCCGAGAAAAGGCTCAGGCTGAATGCAGAGAAGCTTTCATCGGCGGAAAAGCGTATGGAAGCCGCTTATCTGCGGTATCTTGACAGATATGAGCGCATGCTTGCTGAAAAGGCTGCAAGACTTGACAGCCTAAGTCCGCTGAAAGTGCTTTCGAGAGGTTATTCTCTCGTATACAAGGGAGAAAAGCTTCTGAACAGCTCGGAAATCATTGAAAAGGGCGATAAGGTAAGGATAAGCTTCGGAAGCGGCGGCGCTGAGGCCGAGATAAACGATAAATGGTGATAAAATGAAGGAAAAAACTACTTTTGAGGATAATATGAACAAGCTCGGACAGATAGTCTCAGAGCTTGAAAAAGGTGATATTCCGCTGGAAAAAGCTGTAAAGCTCTACGGCGAGGGAGTCAAACTCTCGGCAGCATGCCGCAAGCAGCTTGACAGTGCGCAGATAAAGATAACGGAGGACGGCGGAGAGGATCCGTCAGAGGAAAAGAAATGATTGATTTTAAGGACAGATTCAACGAGTATATCAGATTCACAGAGGATAATCTCAAAAAATACAATGCCCATTCGGATTCCATGGCGGCACAGAAGAACCTTATCGATGCTATGAATTACTCCCTTGAAGCAGGTGGCAAGAGGATACGCCCCGTACTTGTATACGCATTCTGCAATGCCCTCGGCGGAGACTACAGGAAAGCCTGCGCACCTGCCGCGGCAATTGAGATGATACATACATTCTCGCTGATACATGATGATCTTCCCGCCATGGACAACGATGATTTCCGCAGAGGAAAGCCTTCCTGCCATAAGGCTTTCGGAGAGGCTATGGCTATCCTTGCAGGTGACGCACTGTCGGTACTGCCGTTTGAGCTTATTGCAAAAGCTGAGGAGCTGAGCAGTGAGGAGAAGGTGAAGATCATCTCATGTCTTGCAAAGGCTGTTGGCAGAGAGGGCATGATAGGCGGTCAGGTCATAGATATGGAGAATGAGACCAGAAACGATGTTGACGAAGCAAATCTCCGCAATATGTACAGGCATAAAACGGGTCAGCTCATTGCTGTATCCTGCATGATGGGCTGTATCTGTGCGGGAGCTGACGATGAGAGGATACAGGCTGCGGCAGATTATGGTTTCAGACTGGGACTTGCGTTTCAGATAGTAGACGATATCCTCGACGTAACAAGCACCACAGAGGAGCTCGGAAAGCCGGCTGGCAGCGATGAAGAGGAAAACAAGACCACCTTTGTTACACTTTACGGAGTTGAAAAAGCACAGGAGATCGCAAATGCAGTAACTGATGAAGCACTCGGCTGCCTTGAAAAAGCAGGCGGAGACGAGTTCATCAGAGAGCTCACCGGGATGCTTCTGAAAAGAAAGAATTAACGTAAGGAGCTGCGGAGCTTATTCCGCATTCGTAAAAAATGAAGGAAAATACAAGTAATAATGAAAAGGTCACTCTTGAGGAGCTTCAGCTTCCGCAGGACCTTAAAAAACTTTCTCTTTCACAGTGCTCCGCACTCTGCAAGGAGATACGCAATATCCTTATCTCCACAGTATCAAAGACAGGCGGTCATCTTGCGTCCAACCTCGGTGCGGTGGAGCTGACAATGGCTCTTCACCGCAATTTCAATTCTCCCGAGGACAAGATAGTATGGGATGTTGGTCATCAGGCATACACCCATAAGATACTCACGGGCAGACTTGCGCAGTTTTCCACGCTTCGTCAGGAGAACGGCATATCTGGTTTCCCGAAGCCCGAGGAATCGCCTCATGATACGTTCATAAGCGGTCACAGCACAACATCAGTATCTGTCGCCTGCGGTATTGCTGAGGCTATGAAGCTTCAGGGCAGGGACAACTATGCTGTAGCCGTTATCGGCGACGGAGCCATGACGGGAGGCATGTTCTACGAGGCTATAAACAACTGCGGAAGAGACCGCAGGAGCAATCTTATAGTTATTCTGAACGATAATAATATGTCTATTTCCAAGAGCGTGGGTTCCCTCTCGAAATATCTTACCTCCCTGAGAAACACTGAGAAGTACCTTAATACCAAGAGAGCTGTGGAACGCGGTCTCGGAAAGATACCCATTGTTGGAAACAGCGTTGCAAAGGGTATCAAGAACGTTAAGGACTCAGTAAAGTCAAATATTCTCGAGCAGAGTACCATGTTCGAGGATATGGGCTTCATATACCTTGGTCCCGTCAACGGACACAGCCTTTCGGAGCTTGAAGAGGTCTTTCATATGGCGAAGTCCTATCATCAGCCTGTTTTTATACATGTAAAGACAGTCAAGGGAAAGGGCTACCGCCCTGCCGAGGAAAATCCGGGAGAATATCATGGTATCTCCAAATTCGACATAGCTACAGGAAATCCCGAGGTGGCAGCTGCGGACAGCTATTCCACCGTTTTTGGAAAGGAGCTCGTAAAGCTTGCCGACAAGGACGACAAGCTCTGCGCTATAACAGCGGCTATGAAGTACGGTACAGGTCTGCAGTTCTTCCACTTCAAGTATCCCGACAGATTTTTCGATGTTGGTATCGCAGAGCAGCATGCCGTTACCTTTGCAGGGGGACTTGCTTCAATGGGAATGACTCCTGTTTTTGCGGTTTATTCCACATTTTTGCAGCGTTCCTACGATCAGCTCGTCCATGATGTAGCTATCGGAAAGCTCCACGTAGTCCTCGGAGTTGACCGCGCGGGAATAGTAGGCGAGGACGGCGAGACGCATCAGGGACTTCTTGACGTGCCTATGCTCACTTCGATACCAAATACAGTTATATATTCGCCCTCGTGCTACATGGAAATGAAAATCTGCATGAGAAAGGCAATATACAAGGATAAAGGACTTGCCGCGGTGCGTTATCCGCGAGGCGCCGAAAATGTTGAGTTCGACCAGTCGGACATCACCGAGGACTGGCTGTTCAAGCAGGTCTGCGGGAGCGATACTCTTATCATAACCTACGGCAGACTTTACAACGAAGCCTTCAAGGCGCAGAGAAAGCTGCTGAAGGAGGACATAAGCTGCGATATACTCAAGCTTACAAGGATACACCCTCTTGACGGAGAGCTCGGCAGCAAGATAATCCAGTATAAAAGAGTGGTCTTTTTCGAGGAGTCTATGGGCTGCGGAAGCATTTCCGAAAAAGTCGGGGATATGCTGTCCGAGCTCGGCTACTGCGGAGACTACAGCAGAGTTACTGCAGACGGTTTTGTAAAGCAGGCTTCCGTAAGGTCATGTCTTGAAAAGCTTGGCCTGACAAGCAGCAAAATGGCTGCTTACATTAAAAACAGGAGAAACGACGATGTCAAGGCTTGACAGTGAGCTCGTTGCAAGAGGTCTTGCACGAAGCCGCGAACGCGCAAAGGAAATGATACGCTCTGGCAGCGTGACCGTAAACGGGAAAACTGCAAGAAAGCCCTCTGACGAGGTGTCAGAGACGGACGAGATCTTTTCCGGGGAGAATGAACAGTTTGTCGGCAGGGGCGCTTTTAAGCTTGAAAAGGCGGTAAATGAGTTCTGCATAGACCTTGCCGGTAAGGTATGCCTTGATATAGGCGCATCTACGGGAGGTTTCACCGATTATATGCTCCAGAACGGCGCTGCTAAGGTATATGCGGTCGATGTGGGTCACGGACAGCTTGCGGAGGCTCTCGTCAATGACCCGAGAGTTGTAAATATGGAGGGCACCGATATCCGTGAAGTCACCGCCGGGGACATAGGCGGCAGGGCTGATTTCATCTCCGTGGACGTGTCGTTCATATCACTGGAAAAGATACTTCCCAAGGTCTTTGAACTTCTTGAAGATGGTGCCTGTGCTGCAGTTCTCATAAAGCCGCAGTTCGAGGCGGGAAGGAGCAATATCGGAAAACGGGGCATAGTCAAGGACAGAAAGGTGCATATTCAGGTCCTGTCGGAGATAGACAGCTTTGCACGTTCCATAGGCTTTGTCACCGAGAAATATACATATTCGCCTGTGCGGGGCGGCAGCGGGAACATAGAGTACCTTGTGAAGCTGCGAAAGTCCCCGGGCGGGTCTGAGATACATGATTTCAAAGAGCTTACTGACAGCTCTTTCAGTAAACTTTAAGGAGTGCGTTTATGAAGGCAGCATTGTACCCTAATTTTCAGAAGCCCAATGCGCTCAGCTGCGCCCGTGAAGCCTGTGATGTGCTTGCGGACTGCGGTATAGAGGTCACGGTAAGCGAAATATTCAGAAATGATTTTTCCGACAAGCCTCAGGTGAGGTTTGAGGATATAAAGGAATCGGCAAAGACTGCTGACGTTGTCCTTGCCATAGGAGGCGACGGAACCATTCTTCGCTGTGCAAAGCTCCTTATGGGCAGCAATACCAAGCTTCTCGGAATAAATACGGGAACACTCGGCTTTATGGCGGGACTTGAAGCAGATCAGCTTGACAAGCTCAGCCTGCTGACTACAGGGGAATTCGACATATCTCAGCGAATGACCCTTGATGTGGTGTATCACAGTCAGGAGGGCGATATAACTGCCGCAGTGCTGAACGAGGTGTCCGCACGCTCAGGAAGCTTCAGGATATGCGATTTTGAAGTGTATTCCGATGATTATCTTGTGGGAAGATACAGAGCGGACGGAGTGCTGTTCAGTACGCCTTCGGGCTCCACCGCATATGCGCTTTCAGCAGGCGGACCCGTTATCGAGCCCGACCTTGAATGCATAGAAATGACGCTTATATGTCCTCATTCGCTTTTTTCGAGAGCTACTCTTTTTTCTCCCGCTAAAAAGCTCAGAATGACCGATACCACAGTACGTGATGACAGCATGGTGATAAATGTTGACGGAGAGCATTTCATAACTCTAAAAAAAGGTGAGAGCATAGAGATCTGCCGCGGAAAGAACAATATCAGTTTCATAGACATTATCGGCAACTCTTTCCACGAATCCCTTTGTAAAAAAATGTGCAAGCCCATAAAGTAAGGAGCGCTGTCTTATTATGAAAAATCGCAGACATGAAGCAATACTTGAAATAATCGCCGAACAGCCTGTTGCAACACAGGAGCTTCTTATAAAACTGCTTGCCGAAAAAGGGATCACGACCACACAGGCCACGCTTTCACGCGATATACAGCAGCTCTCCCTCATAAAGCAGAGGGACGAGCACGGAGTTTACCGCTATTCGCTGCCTGCTGCGGCTGCTGCGGAGAAGTCGCTGTTTGAGGAGGCGGTTGTCTCTGTTGACTACGCAATGAACACTATAGTTCTGAAATGCCGTGCAGGAATGGCTCAGGGAACCTGCGCTGCCATAGATTCGGTGGAGCATCAGGGTATAGTGGGAACTATCGCAGGCGACGACACAATATTTATACTTGTGCGCAGCGAGGCTGACGCCAAAAAGCTCTCGAAGAAGTTCCGCAGCGAGCTTTTCCCAAGGAGGTAACCTCTCAGAATGTTAAAGGAAATATATATCCGCAATCTTGCTGTTATTAAAGAGGCGGTAATACCTCTGAATGATAAGCTCAATATTTTTACAGGCGAAACGGGAGCGGGTAAATCCATACTTATAAACGGAATCAACGCTGTTCTCGGACAGCGCTGTACCAAGGACATAGTCCGCACGGGCTGCGACAAAGCCGAGATAACTGCTCTTTTTACGGAATTGTCGGATGAGGTCTGCGAAAAGCTTGACGAGCTTGGCATATCCCACGAGGGGGAGGAAATAACGGTAACCCGTGAGATAAGCGCAGATGGCGGAAGTGTTTCGCGTATCAATCAAAGAACGGCGCCTGTGTCTCTACTCAAGGAGATAGGCGCAATGCTTATAAATATACATGGTCAGCATGATAATCAGATACTTCTCGACAGCGAGAAGCACTTGCAGATACTTGACAGCTTCGGCGGCAATGACAGTCTGCTGAACGAATACAGAGCGACCTTCCGCGAGTTGCAGCAGACAGCCCGCAGACTTGGAGAGCTTAAAAAGCTGGAACAGTCCCGTGCCGAGCGCAGTATCTACCTTAACGGAATTATAGACGATATCGGCGAGCTTGAGCTCCGCGATGGCGAGGACGAGGCTCTTGAACGGGAGTATTCGGCGGCGCAGAATGCGGAAAAGACTATCATAGCCATAAAAAATGCCGTTAATGCCATTACAGGCGAGGACGCTGCAAATGATATGATAGTTTCCGCAGAGACCGAGATAGCAGGCTATACCGATGGCAGCGATAAGCTGAATGCTCTCTATGAAAGGCTTGCAGCGGTGGAAATAGAGCTTTCGGACATTGCTTCCGAGCTTGAAGCTCTTGCGGACAAGGTGGAGCTTGACGGACAGAGACTGGAATATCTCGGCACACGCCTTAACAGTATAAACAAGCTCAAGCGCAAGTACGCTGAGGACTGCGCAGGTCTCATAAAGCTCTATGATGATGCATGCTGTGAGATAATGCAGTTTGAGAACTCGGATACTGAGATAAGGGAGCTTGCGGCAAAACGCGAGGAACTTCTGCACAAGGTCACCGAGCAGGCAAAGGCACTTTACGACTACCGTGAAAAAGTGGCAAAGAACTTTACCCGGCGTGTTACTGCGGAGCTTGAATTTCTCAATATGGCAGGTGTGATCATTGAGGTCCGGCATGAAAAGGGCAAGCTTACTGTAAACGGCATGGACTCCGTGGAGTTCCTGATCTCAGCAAATAAGGGCGAGGAGCCGAAGCCCATATCAAAGATAGCCTCGGGCGGCGAGCTTTCAAGGATAATGCTGGCGCTCAAAAGCGTTATCGCCGACAAGGATTCTGTCCCTACTATGATATTTGACGAGATAGATACCGGAGTAAGCGGAAAGGCTGCTCAGAAAATAGGCATAAAGCTCCGCGGGATAGGCAGAGTTCGTCAGGTTATATGCGTTACGCATCTTTCACAGATAGCGGTAATGGCCGACAATCACCTGCTTATCGAGAAGCAGATAGCGGGAGACCGCACAGAAACACATGTTATGCAGCTTGACACCGAGGGCAGGGTAGCAGAGATAGCGCGTATAATGGGCGGCGACGATCCCAGTGCGCTCATGCTTGACAACGCGCGTGCAGAGATAGAAAAGGCAGCCGAGCTGTAATGGAGGCATTGATTTGAAGATATACTCGACCAGACACGGTCAGACAGCATACAACAGGCAGGAGATAATACTCGGTACTACCGATATAGATCTCGACAGTACAGGAGAGGAGCAGGCTGAAAGGCTTGCGGAAAGGATATATGAGCTTGGGTGTATCGACATTATGATAGTATCGCCCATGAAGCGGGCTGTGCGGACTGCCGTTAAGATAACCGACAAATGCGGCATTGAAATGATCATTGACGACAGGCTGCGTGAGTGGGATTACGGCGTATATGAGGGCAAATCACGCTTTACTGAGGGCTTTGCAGAGAACAAGACCGAATTCGGCGTAAGAATGGGGAAAAGCGGAGAGTCGCTTTTGCAGCTTTCACACAGGGTATATTCCGCTCTTGATGATATTATCGGAAAATACCGTGACAAAACAGTACTTATAGTTAGCCACGGCGGAGTTTGCCGTGTTATTGAAACATATTTCAACGATATGACTACGGATCAGTTTTCAAACTGGTTCATGGACAATTGCGGACTGATAGAATACAATATTTAACACCAATGGACAGGAGGGGATATTATGCGAATTGGCGTTGACTATTATCCCGAACAATGGGACAGGTCTATGTGGCAGGCGGACGCGGATCTTATGGCTAAAACGGGGGTCAAGCTCGTAAGATTGGGCGAATTCGTGTGGTCACGTATCGAACCCCGTGACGGACAGTACGATTTCAGATGGCTTGACGAGGCTATAAGCGCCTTTGCGAGCCGTGCCATTGGAGTAGTGATGTGTACTCCCACAAACTGCCCGCCGCTTTGGCTTTACGAAACCTATCCCGACATCATACAGGTCGGACCTGACGGTAACCGCATACAGAACGGCATAAGAGGACACAGGTGTATCAATGCGCCCATGTTCCTTTACTACGCAAAGCGCATCACGGAGCTTCTTGCAAGGCGGTATGCCAACAATCCGGCAATAACTGCATGGCAGATAGACAACGAGATAGAAGCATATCAGTGCAGCTGTGAGGCGTGCAGGGGTCAGTTCAGGGACTGGCTCCTTGACAAGTATGACAGCCTTGAAAACATAAACGGCGCTTTCGGCACCAGTGTTTGGAGCGGGATATACAGTGATATATCGCAGATAAAACCGCCGACTGCCTACCCGAAAGCATGGCAGAACCCTGCGCACTGTCTCGAATACAGCAGATTTGCCTCAGATTCCGCAGTAAAGTTCGTAAGTGACATGGCTCAGATAATAAAGCGCGAGAATCCAAGAGCAAAGGTATCCACGAATGTATGCTTCAGCGCTTCTCAGCCTGATTTCTACAAGCTGTTTGATGTGCTGGACTTTGCTTCCTATGACAATTATCCTCCGATAACCATTGGCGATGAGGAGAAAAAGGCGTCCTCCCACGCCTTTGAGCTCGATATGATACGAGGCTTCAAGCAAAAGAACTTCTGGATAATGGAGCAGCTCAGCGGGGCAACCGGCAGCTGGGCGCCTATGTCTCCAACGCCGAGACCTGGGCAGATAAAGGGCTATGCATTGCAGGCTATGGCTCACGGAGCGGATACGGTCATGTTCTTCCGCTGGCGCACTGCCACAAAGGGCGCTGAGATGTTCTGGCACGGTCTTATAGATCACAGCAATGTACCGTCACGCAGGTTCATGGAATTTGCGGAACTGTGCACATTGGCACAGAAGC
>JAEEGL014503097.1_pt1 | contig 36095 bp, 9 predicted proteins | sample 9134231 | NCBI WGS metagenome assembly JAEEGL01 (sample SAMN16246548, study PRJNA631951) | gut metagenome | biome: gut microbiome; feature: rumen; material: fiber-attached | host: Bos | place: Iran: Karaj | collected 2018-10
CCGACCTGCAGCTGGTACTGCTCGACCTCATGCTCCCCGACGGCAACGGCATCGAGATCGTACAGTTTCTCCGGAACCGCGGCTCCGACCTCAAAGTGCTGGTCATCTCCGCCGACACCAGCAAAGAAAACATCCTGCAACTCGTGGAATTGGGCATCAACGGGTTCATCAGCAAATACGCCGACATCCCCACCCTTGTGGACGCCATTCACTCCGTCTGCAACGGGATCGAATATTTCGGGAAGGACATCTCCGAGATCATCCACGCCGTGTCCACCGCCAAGGCCCCCGACCTGGATGCCTTCACCGACAGAGAGCTCGACATCATTCGGCTTTGCGCCAAAGGACTCAGTGTGAAACAGATCGCCGAAATCCTAGGCATCAGCACGCGCACCGTGGAAACGCACAAGAACAACATTTTCAAAAAACTGGGCTTCAACAGCACCAGCGAACTGATCAACTGGGTGTTCGAACACGGTATCATCCACAATTAAAAACGGAACTACGTAAATTTACGTATATTTACGGTTTTTATCAACATTTTTATCAACAATCGTCTTGCAACATATTGATTAACAGTATGTTCGCTTCTTTACGTCTAACACAAAACATACGATTTCAGACTAGACGCCAGATAAGGGTCTTTATATTTTTTCCTACATTTGCGAAGTGAATTTATTAACCGATTGTTGTTCGTAAATTGCCAATATGGATGAAATTTACACTCCTCTGATTCTCAGTTTTTTAACACCCGAAAAATGTACACTTCAGGACCTTCCCTATGTGGTGGGAAAAGGCCATGGTAAACATCCATATCGGTTTTCAATTCCACAATGAAAATAAGGTTTTAATAAAAAAATAAAAGATTATGAAGAAAATTTACCTCTTACTGGTCATGATGGTGCTTTTCGCAGCGAGTCTGTTCGCGCAAGCACCCGAGAAGTTCAGTTATCAGGCAGTGGTTCGAAACGCGAACAACCAGCTTGTGACGAACTCGAGCGTGGGCGTTCGTGTGAGCGTGCTGCAAGGCACCGCCACCGGCATGCCCGTGTATGTGGAGACGCATAACGTCACCACGAATGCCAACGGATTGCTCACCCTGCAAATCGGTGACGGCAACGCCTCGCAAGGCACTTTCGCCGGCATCGACTGGGGATTCGGCCCCTATTTCCTGAAAACGGAAATCGACCCGAACGGCGGAACCAACTACTCCGTCACCTCGACACAGCAGATGATGAGCGTGCCGTACGCCCTCTACGCCAAGGAGGCCGGCAACGTGCCTGCCTTCGTCATTCTCCCGACGGACACGGGCTACGTGTTAATACTGACTCCCGCAGGCGGCACCCCGCAGACCTACATCCTGCGCAACGGTGTTGACGGCGCTCCCGGTGCACAAGGTCCTGCCGGCCCCGCAGGCGCGACCGGTGCGACCGGCGCGACCGGTCCCCAAGGTCCGCAAGGCCCTGCCGGCACAGCGGGCTCAGACGGTTTCTCTCCCATTGTGACCACCTCCCCGTTCCCCTCTGGCGACAGCACGTTAGTGACCATCACGGACGCTAACGGCCCGCACACTTTCATCGTCCGCAACGGTGCCCAAGGCCCGCAAGGACCACAAGGACAGCAAGGTCTGCAAGGTCCGCAAGGTTTACCGGGTCAGCAAGGCCCGCAAGGACAACAAGGTTTGCAAGGACCGCAAGGACTACCGGGTCAACAAGGCCCGCAAGGTGAAACCGGTCCCGAAGGTCCAACAGGTCCCGCTGGCCCTGCCGGTCCTGCCGGTGTCGGCATCGCCAACATCCAAGGTCCCTTCGGCAACGGGAAAGTGAAAACCTACACCATTGTCTATACCAACGGTCAAACCTACAATTTCCAAGTGACAGACGGTGCTGACGGGGAAGACGGCGCTCCCGGTGTCCCCGGTGCCCCCGGCGCTGACGGCCGCGGCATCACCAACATCGCCAAGACCGCCACGAACGGCAATGTGGACACCTACACCATCACCTACACCACCGGACAACCGACCACCTTCACCGTTGTCAACGGAACCAACGGCACCGACGGTGTGAACGGGACCAACGGCACCAACGGTGTTGACGGTAAATCCGCATACGAGCTCTGGCTCGAGGCTGGCAACACCGGCGACGTGGTTGCTTTCCTGAACTCCCTGAAGGGTGCCGACGGCACGAACGGCACAGACGGCGCTCCTGGCGCTCCTGGCGCTCCCGGCGCTCCTGGCGCTCCCGGCGCTGACGGCCGCGGCATCACCAACATCGCCAAGACCGGCACGCAGGGCAACGTTGACACCTACACCATCACCTACACCACTGGCGAGCCGACCACCTTCACGGTGACCAACGGCACCAACGGCGAGAACGGCACCAACGGTGTCAATGGCAAATCCGCATACGAACTTTGGCTCGAGGCCGGCAACACCGGCGACGTGGCCGCCTTCCTGAACTCCCTGAAAGGCGCAGACGGCAACAACGGTGAACCCGGCGCTCCGGGTGAGCCTGGTGCTCCCGGCGAACCCGGTGCTCCCGGTGCTCCCGGCGCTGACGGACGTGGCATCCAGAACATCACCGGTCCCGTCTCCGACGGCCTGACCGACACCTACACCATCACCTTCACCGACGGCACCTCCCAAACCTTCACGGTGACCAACGGCGCCGACGGCGTGGGCGTCCCGCAAACGCTTTCCTTAGAGGGTGACATGCTGACCATCTCCGGCGGCAACACCATCCAAATCCCCATCAACAGCGGCGCTCCCGGCGCTGACGGCCGCGGCATCACCAACATCGCCAAGACCGGCACGCAGGGCAACGTTGACACTTACACCATCACCTACACTTCTGGCGAGCCCACCACCTTCACGGTGACCAACGGTGTGAACGGCACGGATGGCGCAAACGGTGCCGACGGACAGGACGGACAAAACGGTGCCGACGGCCGTGGAATTGTCTCCATTTACAAATCCGGCACCGAAGGGAATGTGGACACTTATACAATAACATATAGTGACACCACCTCTTCCACTTTCACCGTGACCAACGGCGCCACCGGTCCTGAAGGTCCTGAAGGTCCCGAGGGTCCTGCCGGCAAGGGCATCGTCTCCATCAGCAAGACCGGCTATGACGGCAACGTGGACACCTACACTATCCTTTACACCGACCAGACCACCAGCACCTTCACGGTGACCAACGGTACAGACGGTGTGGACGGCGAGAACGGTGAGAACGGCGCAGACGGATTCTCGCCGACAGTGGCCACCAACACGGTGGAGGGCACCGGCACCTACGTGACCATCACGGACGCCAACGGTCCGCACACCTTCCTGATTCCCGAAAACGCCAGTTCCGGCGGCACATTCACCCAACTGCCCGCCAACTGGAACGAGGAAGACATCACCAGCCCGCAGTACATCATGAACAAGCCGAATATCCCGCAGAACGTCAGCGATCTGGCGAACGACGCCGGCTATATCACCGCCAACGACCTGCCGGAAGTTCCCGCGCAGGTGAAGTCTGACTGGGAAGAGGCCGACACCGCCTCCGCCGCCTTCATCCGCAACAAGCCGGTAATCCCGCAGAACATGAGTGATTTGGAGAACGACATGGGTTACGTCACCTCCGAAGAGCTGCCGGAATTTCCTTCCGTTCCTGAGAACGTGAGCGAACTCAACAACGATGCAGGCTATATCACCGCCAACGACCTGCCGGAATTCCCCTCCGTTCCCGAGAACGTGAGCGAACTCAACAACGATGCAGGCTACATCACCGCCAACGACTTGCCGGAGGTTCCCGCGCAGGTGAAGTCCGACTGGGAAGAGGCCGACACCGCCTCCGCAGCCTTCATCCGCAACAAGCCGGTAATCCCGCAGAACATGAGCGACTTGGAGAACGACATGGGCTTCATCACCGCTGAAGACCTGCCGGAAATTCCCGATGTCTCGAATCTTCAGGGCCAGATTGACGACTTGCAAGAGGCCATCGAAGCCCTGGGCAACGCCAATTTCCATTGCGGCACCAGCACCGTAAACGACTACGACGGCAACACCTATAACACCATAAAGATCGGCTCGCAGTGCTGGATGAAACAGAACCTCAAGACCAAACACTTCAACGACGGAACGGCGATTACATTCAGAACCACTGCAGCCAATTCGCCGCACAATCCCTACTATTATGCACCAGGAAGAGACACCAACAACGTGCCCACCTACGGTTATCTCTACAACTGGTATGCTACCACGAACGGACCTGTTTCCGGACAAGGATTCATCCAGGGCATCTGCCCTGCAGGATGGCACATCCCCTCCAATGCTGACTGGAATACGCTCACCGACTATGTCGGCAGTCAGAGCCAATACACATGTAACACCAACAGTTCTTTTATCGCCAAGGCACTGGCTTCTGAATCCGGTTGGAATCAGGCAGCTAATACATGCTCGCCAGGCAACCCTCAATACGGCAGCAACAATGCCACCGGATTCTCTGCTCCTCCCGCCAATTTTGAAAACGGGACATCCGAAGCATCTATGGGAGAACGCGCTGGTTTCTGGAGCGCCAATGAAACTGGTGACATCCTTGCGAACTGCTGGTTCATCGAAAATGATAGTCCGTACACTTATCTCTGGGGTAATCTCAACAAAGTAATAGGATACTCCGTACGCTGTCTGCGCGACATTGCCGAGACTGGCGAAGATGAGGCCGAGAACACCTTTAACCTGCACGACAGTCTCGCCAACGTGGCCTTCACCGGCGACTACAACGACCTGATTAACACACCTGATATACCGGATGTTCCCGAGAACGTGAGCGACCTCAACAATGATGCCGGCTACATCACCGCTGAGGATCTGCAAGACATGCTGACTTTCGAATGCGGCACCTCCACCATGACGGATGCCGACGGCAACACGTATGAAACCGTGCAGATCGGTTCCCAATGCTGGACCAAGACCAACATGCGCGCGGTCGTGGGCACCAACGGCGACAACCTCACCAATTTCAACGAAACCGATCCCTACTATTTCACCACCACCACAGTCGCAGACAGCCTTGTGGAATATGGTTACTTCTACAACTGGGCGGCCGCCAAACAGGTGTGCCCTGCCGGTTGGAGACTGCCCTCTCACACCGATTGGGTCAATTTGGACAATTATATGCAAAGCACGAGCGAGTATTGGTGTACGGCATACAATTATAATTTACATTATTACACGCTGACCTTAGCGGCACCCACTGGATGGAAGTACTACTTTGGTGCTTGTTCTCCAGGGAACCCTCAATCCACCCACAATGCCACAGGTTTCGGCGCTTATCCCCTCGGAATGCGTTTGTATTGGGAGACAACCCCCGACAATGTCGGAGAATATGCATGTTTCTGGTCCTCGACCTATAACGATGAAAGCTCCAACAACAGCAACAACACACATTACGCTTATGGAGCCATCGTTCCCTACAACAATATGCATTTGAACATCACCGTCAGCGGCATCCTCAAAGACGGATGGAATGTCCGCTGTGTACGCGATGTCCTGACCCTCGGCGATAACAATCCCATTCAGTCCGACTGGGCGGAGCAAGACCCGAACAGTCCGGCCTACATCCAGAACAAGCCGACGATTCCTGCAGTACCCACTAATGTGAGTGCCTTCAACAATGACGCCGGTTACATCACCGGACAAGACCTGCCGGAAATCCCTGAAGTACCCACTAACGTAAGCGCCTTCAACAATGATGCCGGCTACATCACCGCAGAGGATCTGCCGGAAGTTCCCGCACAAGTGAAATCCGACTGGGCTGAGACCGACACAGCTTCCGCTGCATTCATCCAGAACAAGCCAAATATCCCGCAGAACGTCACCGATCTTGTGAACGATGCAGGCTACATCACCTCCGGAGATCTGCCCGATGTCACAAGCATTCAGGATCAGATTGACAACTTAAATGAGGCTCTCAGCGAACTGGCCAACTCCGTCTTCACCTGCGGCGACATCCTGACCGATGTTGACGGCAACATCTACCACACCGAGATGGTTGGCGAACAATGCTGGATGAAGGAGAATTTGCGCACACGAGTGGGCACCAACGGTCAAGGCATCAGTCTGAATGCGACAATCCCATACTATTACATAAACCCCAACGGGTCTTCCTCTTACGGTTACTATTACAACTGGAACGCGGCGGTCTTGGCTTGTCCGACAGGCTGGCATCTGCCCTCTTTGGAAGATTGGACCTCCCTGCGAAACTACCTGATCAACAGCCAGCTTAATCTGGACAACTACTTTATAAAAGCTGGATTTTTTACGCATAACAATCATTTCGCCTCGGTTGATACTTCCGCCTTGTACTGGACACAAAACAGTACGACATCTACAGCTGCTAATTTGGTGTCCTGCACCTATCCGAGTTCCTTACATAATGAAAGCTGGTTTAAAGGCTCGGGAACCCCAGTCCGCTGCGTGCGTGAAGTCACTGACCAAGGAGCCGAAATCCCCGAACAAGTGCAGAGCGACTGGGCGGAGGACGACACGAGCGACCCGTCCTACATCCTGAACAAGCCAACCATCCCGACGGCATCCGACATCCAGGCGATGATCGACAACAGCCTCGGCACCCTCAACCAGCGCATCGACAGCTTGGAGAACGAGTTGAACGCGGCGCACCAGACCGAGCAGGCCAACAACGACCTCACCTTCAAGTGCGGCGTGTCGAAGATGTATGACTACGACGGCAACGCCTACAACACCGTGAAGATCGGCAACCAGTGCTGGATGAAGGAGAACCTCCGCACCACCCACTTCGCCGACGGAACAACGATTGACCATGTTTACAACAGCAACAACCACAAGGCTGGATTCCTGCCCGGCATGACCGACCATACCCAGAACAATTACACATACAACCTGGCCGCCGCTTTCCATGGTCTGCCCAGCAGTAACCAAGACGAAATCCCCCCCTATTATGAAGAGCCCGAAGAGGTTGGTCACGTGCAAGGTGTGTGTCCGGAAGGCTGGCACCTGCCCTCCATTTTCTCCGACTGGCAGGAACTGGCGAATACGCTTTATAGTCATCCCGAGACATACGCTTGCGGAAACAACTCCACATATGTTGCCAAGGCTTTAGCCATTGACGATGCCTCCCACTGGATTTCCAACACCATAACCTGTGCGCCGGGCAACGACCCCTCCACCAACAATGCTTCAGGATTCTCCGCCATCGCCACGTACTATTATAATTTCATAGCAAATGCGAACGGATACCAGATGAGCATGACCAATCCAAATCAAACAGCTGTTTTCTGGAGTTCCTCTACAGACTACACATACGGACCGTATCAGAGCCTACTACCGTTGGATACGGCGTATGCGTTTGAAATTCACTTCGATGACCCTGGACTTTACACTTACAATCCTGAAAGTACTGTACATAGTGCCCGAATTTACGGCAAGAACTACCTCTTGCCGGTACGTTGCGTGCGTGACAATGCCGAGGGCACGGTGCTGCAGATGCAACAGCAAATCGAAGACCTGCAGAACCAGCTCGACGCCGCCGGCCAGAAGCCGAACATCACCATGGACGGAGTGTACGGCGAAGGCTCTAAAGCCCGGATGAGCGCTACCGCATACGCCAACGGCGAAGTTCTGCTGGCCAAAGGCTTCTGCTGGAGCACCTACTACACGGAACCGACCATCTCCAACGGAAACTACATCCTCGTGGACACCAACTCCAACTATTTCACTGCACTGACCACCAGCAACCTAACGGTAGGCACCACCTACTACATCCGCGCCTTCGCCACCAACGCCAACGGCACAACCTACAGCAGCACGTACACCTACAAACACGAGCTCACCGTTCCCTCCAGCGGAAACGCAACATACAATGTTACCGAGGACATCTGGATCTACGATGCCGGCGGATCAAACGGCAACTATGGCAATTCTTGGGACGGCTCGCTGTGTCTCACCTGCGCCAGCGGCTACCAGGTAATGATCGACACCTGTATCTACAACATCGAGAACAGCTATGACAAGCTCTACATTTACAGCGGAAACTCCTGCAGTAGTGACTCAGCGTCCCCGTTGCAGACGCTGACCGGTTCCGAAAACAACACCGTTACCGGCATCTATCCTGTCAACGGCGTTTCCGGCATGTTGCTGAGGTTCACATCTGACCACTCCGTGCAGTATTCCGGCTTTGCCATCAAGGTGAAATTAGTGCCCATGTGTCCCGCCACGGTTTCCGACCACCAAAACAACTCCTACACCACCGTCCGTGTCGGTGACAAGTGCTGGATGAGAGAGAGCATGCGGTGTACCACCTATCCGAGCGGGGTCAACATCACATTAGTTTCCTTCACCAATGGCACCTCTTCTTCCTATTACTCCACCACTAACGCCTACAACTACTATCCCGGCAACTCATACGCCACTGACCATTACGGCGGCAACACCATCACCTCTTATGGCTACCTCTACAATTGGACAGCAACAAGTGCCGGCACCGCCATCGCGGACAACATGCGCGGCATCTGTCCCTACGGATGGCATCTTCCGAACTATGCCGAATTGCAGTCGTTGAAAAACATCTACAGCGACATTTACAATTCCAACGGTTTCAATCTGACAAAAGCCGGTATCCGCAACAATTCCAACGCTTTCGTGGGATTCGGAGACTACGCATGGCTCTGGGGCACCAACGGCAGTTCCCCCGCCTTGTACAGGAGCGACAACAACAGCACCAACTACAACACGAACAAGGCCCTCGGCATGTCCGTGCGCTGTGTGAAGAATTAACCTGTTCCCAAAGCCGTCGTGCCCCGACGGGCATGACGGCTTTGCTTTGTTTTTCCATTAAATCCCCAAGCCTATGACAAAACATTTCACCCATTGCAGCGTAATGTTTTTCGTGTTCCTGTTGTTCGGCAGCCTGACGGTCGCCGGCCAGGGCAGCATACGCAGCCGTATCAACAGCATCAAGACCGCCGACCCGTTCGCGATCAGCGGTTCCGTGGGTTCGGGGCTGGGGATATCCTACAATTCCAACTACCCGGGCAGCACGCCCTTCTCGGGGAACATCTATGCGAGCCTCAACCTCTCGTTCTACAGTTTCCAGCTGCCCATCTCGTTCTATTTCTCCAACAACACCACCTCGTTCAGCTACCCGCAGCTGCCCACCTTCAGCCTCGGTTTCATGCCGACCTACAAGAACTGGAAGTTCCACATCGGCAACAGCAGCATGCACTTCTCCAACTACACCTACTCGGGGCTTTCCTTCCTCGGGGCCGGTGTGGAGTACCAGGGCAAGCTGTTCCGCATGGGCGCTTTCGGCGGATTGCTGCAGCGGGCCACCAAGATAAAGGGTTACGACGACCGTTCGGCCATCCAGCAGTTAGCCGACTCACTGCTCGGTCTCAACGTGCCGCAATCGACCCTGCCGCAGTACCTTCGCGCCGGCGGGGGCGTGAAAATCGGTGTGGGCAACGAACGCAACTTCATCGACATCAGCTTCCTGAAGGCCAAGGACAAGTACACGTCCCTGCCGGAGGAGTGGCGTGACACCATCGCGCCGCAGGACAACTTCGCCATCGGTCTCTCCGGGCGCTTCGCCATCAAGAACTGGTTCGCTTTCACCGCCAACGTCGGCGCCAGCCTCTACAACCCCGACCTGCGCGACTCCCTCCGAATCGAAGAATACGGCAAGCTGCAACGCTACACCGGCTGGCTCTTCACGGCCGGCAACAGCTTCAAGCTCCGTTTCGCCGGCGACGCCGCCATGAACCTCATGTTCAAACACTTCAACGGCAGCATCACCTACCGTTTCATCCAGCCCGACTACGTCTCCCTCGGTGCGCAGAACTTCAACCAGAACGCCCACAGCCTCGGCACCGTCTTGAACTTCAGCATGTTCAAGGGGAAATCCAACCTCGGCCTGGTGGGCTACATCCAACGCGACAACATGGACAAGAAACAGATGTTCACCAACCAGGTGGCCACCTACTCGCTGAACTGGAACAACACCATCGGCAGCATCTTCAACATGGGCATCCACTACAGCGGCATCAAACAAGACCAATTCGACGGAACCACCCAACTGATCGACTCTCTGAAGCTCAACTCCATCGTGCACACGCTGACCGTCTCGCCCAACTTCTCGTTCCAGAAAAAGAACAACCACACCATCGGCCTGAATTTCAACTTCGTACAGAACAAAAACCTCAACAAGCTGAACCACAACGCCGCGGACGTGCAAACCATCACGGCCGGAGTCAACTACGGTATCGACCTCGAGGAGATCCGGCTCGGCATCACCACCGGCTACGATTTCTCCATCTCCTCCTCGCAGTACGCCCACTACAACTCCCACGGCATCAACGCGGGTCTCAACTACCGCATCATGCAGAAGGACAACCTCAACTGGAACCTGAACTACAACGGCTATGTGGCCTACAACATCCAGAAAGACGAGGGCGCGTCCAACGACTTCTCCGTGAGCAACAGCATCGGGAGCAATCTCAGCTTCAAAAAAGCACACTCCGCATCGCTATACCTTTCCCTGAGCAATTTCAGTGACCTGGAACGCATCGGCCAACGCGTGCAAACCGACCTCGATGTCCGCTTCACCCTCTCCTACTCCTACGCTTTCTCCGTCCGCGTCATCAAGAAGAAAACCAAAGAACAACGCGCGGAAGACAAAATCAAACGGGAAGCCAAAAAATTATCGAAACATTGATTTGGCTTTTACTCCCCTAAACTCTAAACCCTAAACTCTAAACCCTAAACCCTAAACTCTAAACCAAAAAACCCACCAATATGAAAAAACTCATCTCTTTTTTCGCCGTTATGCTGTTTTGCCAGATGATCTGGGCGCAGAACGAGATCATCACCACCATTGCGCCGAAGACACGGTTCTTCCCCTCTTCGGGGTTGAGTTACGTTGACGACCCGGCCAAGTATTTCAGCATACAGATGATCAACACCACAGGGACCAGCATGGATGTGTTCTTCACCATCGACCTGTCGTGCGACTTTTCGGCCAGCAACGAGAACTACTACCTACGGACGAAAAAAGAGGTGCAACCCGCCACCCCGCTGTCCGTGGGCACGGTGCCGGTGCAGATCAACCGAGCGGTCTTCGACCAGATTATCGGGCGGTTGAACTCGTCCGCGTACGAGACCAACTACGATGTCAACAAACTGGCGCTCAACTCGTTCGTCCTTCCGGAAGGGCAGTACCGGTTCTGTATCACCCCTTACCGTTGGGATGGGTACAACAACCCCAACCCCGTCAAGGTCGGCGAAACCGTGTGCTACACGTTCACCATCTGCTACACCGGTTCGGCACCGGAGTTCACCACGCCGGTGAACGGCATGAGCGCGGGGAATTTCAACAACAGCAATCCTGCCAACAACGTGCTGTACCATGGCCAGACAAACTTGACCCAGAACCCCACTTCCGACAACCGTCAGGCTTCGCAGTACACCCGTCTGCCCTTGACGCGCACCGTGGTGTTCAACTGGACTGGGGTGATCTCCAACTGTTTGACTCCCACCGATTTCGAATACAACCTCAAGATTGTGGAGGTGGCACTCAACCAGAATGTGCAGACCGCCATCGACCAAAACGGAACCCTCAACACCGTCACCATCAAGGGCAAGACCAACTACATCCACGACACGGTCGCGAACCGGAATTTCCATTTCATCCCCGGCCACGTCTATGCTGCGCAGGTGCAGGCCGTGCCGAAACAAAACCTGATGACGGACATCATGCTCAGCAACGAGGGCAAGAGCCAGATTATCACCTTCGTGTGGGGCGAGGACGTGCCCATCACGCAGCCCGCCAGCTCCGACGCCACCCAGAACAGCAGTGAATCCAACAACAAAGACGAGGTGGAGAAGACCCTCCGGGCGCCCTACTTCCTGAATCCCGGAAAAGACAAGACGGCCATCACCGCGCTGACCTCGCAGTTTGCTTCCGAAAGCGCCAACGTTCCCGCCGACAACGGCAACGCCTATGTGACGAACGTGACGGGCAACGACGTCCCCTACTATCAGCTGAAAGTCACCGACACGCTGCCCGTGAGCTGGATGCCCGTCCGCGGCGACTCCGTGATCCGGGTCCGTTACACCACCGAACTGTACGAGTATTCCGGAGGCCCCGTCAACGAGAGCATGAGCGGCCAGCCTTTGAAGACCAAGACTTTCGAGGTGACGACCCCGCAATCCTTCGGCCTGCAGAACCTCACCCCGGCCACCATCGCCACCAGCGACTGGAAGGACACCTTGGAGCAGGGCTACAAGTACCTCCTCCACCTCAAGGCCGATGTGGACTACTCCTACGCGAAAACCACCACGTTCACCTTCACAAACTCCATCGACGAGGAAATGGCCACCTTCGACAGCCTGATGCACTCGGTGGAGTTCGGGAACAAGGAATTCACCTCCGACGTGGTGTTCGCCTGGGGCATCGACAGCGGTGCGCTCGACAAAATCTACCCGCCCCAGTTCTCCTATCCCGTGGACCTGACCGCAAAGTCGTGGGACGATACCCTGTGGGTTGATTTCCCCGAGGTGGTCAAGCACGAAGACTTCAGCTTCAAGTGGAAAGCCGCCTCCGGAGTGGACTACGGCGACTCGGTTTATTACAAGTTACTGATAGCCAAGCTTCCCAATGGGAAAACACCGCAAATGGTGAAGGACACGTTCTACTTCAAGGATTCCATCACCGACCTCACCTACATGGACACCGTGCTGTTCGACTCCATCAAGACCAACGAACAGTACATGGCCGTTTTGTGGGCCTACGTCAAACAGATAGACGACACGAGCAGCCACTACAACCTGCTCAACAAGGGCAAGTCGCTTTACGCCACCTTCAAACTGAAAGACCCGGCCAATTTCGAGGCCGACTTGAACAACAAGCTCAAGTGTTCGCCCGACGCGTTGGGAAAACTCAGCAAAGAGGTCATCACACCCAAGGTGGACGATCTCATCAAAGACCAGGTGAGGCTGAAGATGGGCGATTTCCCGCTGGTGATCCAGACCGGCAAGTATGACGACAAAAAGAAGACCTACAGCGGCGACGGATACGTGATCTGGAAGCCCTTCGGCATCGATGTGCGCCTGAAAGTGCATTTCGACTCCATCCAGATCAACAAGAACAACGAGATCATCAAGGGTTCGGCGGCGAGCACCGCCACCGACTCCTCCACCTATCTGCCGGCGCTGATGAACGATATACCATTAGGCGACTGGACAGGCGACGACATCAACCGCGCCATGGGCTATCTGGGCGAGATCGACGCCGTGAAGGGTTATTACGACAGTTTCAAGAAATACGGCGAGAAATACGCCAAGAAATACGGCGGACTGCTCGGACCGCTCATGGGCGGGGACCTCGCCACCGAGGTGCTGACCTTCCCGTTGAGCATCACCGACGAGGAGATCACCGGTTCCAAAAACGTCATATTCGCCATCAACAACATGTTCTTCTCCCCGGAGACCGCCCTGATGGGGCTCTGGGCCATCTTCGCCGCGCAGGACGACGACTACTACGTGCCGTTCTTGGCCAATAACATCTGTATGGACCAGGAGGGTTTCCTCGGCAAGTCGGACCAGCACATCGACATGTTCATGGGCCGCGACTACGAGAAGGAGCTGAACGACGGCTACGTGCTACGCTTCAAAGCCTCCTCCAACTTCGCCGACCCGAAGGACGGCACCCTGATTTCCATCGACAAAGGCAAGCTGAACTACATCCAGGCGGAGATGCAGATTGACATGAGCGACAACGACTTCCTCGGCATCGACGCCAAAACCGGCACCGCACAGAAAGGCAAGATCGTGCATGCCGACATGACCGCCAAATTCTCCAGTTGGAGCGACTGGGTGGTGAAGGTCAACATGGATCCCTTCGCCATCGCCGGCAGCGACCAGTTCACCTTCGTGCCCACGGGCAAGGGCATCTACTTCGACCACTCCTCCAAGGAGACTCCCGGCGTCGTCACACTGCCCTACGAATACCTCTTCGGCACTCCGCCGCCCCCGGAGATGAAAGACGAGGACAAGAAGAAGCTCGGCAAGGCCAACAAAGAGTGGCAGGGCTTCTACTGGGATGAATTAAGCGTGCTGCTCTCCGATGAAATCAGCAACACCTTCCTGAGCGACGACACCATCAAGAAAGACTCGATGATCATCTACCGCTACGGTATCAACAACACCGTGACGGACTCCGTGCACTTCTCCTATCCCGGCCGCCGCATCAACTTCGGCGCCAAGGGCGTGATCATCGACAAGTTCGGCTTTTCCGCCGACATCTACGCCCACGACCTGCTGAGAGCCGAAACCACCAAAGGCTGGGGTTGGGCTTTCTCCTTGGACACCATCAACATCCGATTCACCAAAAACAAATACAAAGAGGGCCTCATCAAGGGCGGCTTCGGTACCCCGTTGTTCTCCGGCGGGTTCAAATACAGTTGTTCCATCGGCTCCGACAGCCTGATGTTCGGCATCACCGCCGCCAAGAACCCTCTGGATCTCGACCTCTGGGCCGCCAAAGTCGCATTCGACAGTGCCTCTTCTTATTTCAGGATCCAGAAAAACTACAACGAGGACGGCACGCGCATCGACCTCAACATGAACGGCAAGATTTCCATCAGCGGCTCGAAAATCGGGCTTTCCGACTTCAACGCCGTGAAGTTCGAGCACATGGGCATGCGCAACTACAACCTCAGCGGCAAGCCCAAAGAGGGCACCGCCTCCATCAAAGGCTTTGAATTCGATATAGGCCACTGGTCTTTCGCCTCCCCGCAGAAATACATCGGCGGCTCCCATTCCGAAGAACAGCAGACCGCTGACGGCGAGAATCCGATCGGCTCGGTCTCCATCGCCGGTTTCACCTTCAGCGTGACGAAATTCGACTTCATCAATGAAAGCATCGGCGACGACCTGAAGTTAGGTCTCACCGTCAAGGGCAAGATGAAGTTCGGCGGCGACGGCGGCAACGAAAGCTCTGGCTTCGGTGCCGGCACGGGATTCTCCTTCTGGGGCATCGTGCAACCGAAGAACAAATACCACATCAAGGAAGTCAAGGGCAAACTGGAATCCATCGAGTTGGAGGACATCGACTTCAATGTGTTCAAGTTGTCCGGAAAGCTCGATTTCACCTACTCCTGTCCGACCTGCACCGATGTCACCGGATTTGCCGGCAACCTCTCCATCACCGTCATGAGCGTGGTGGACCTCACCATGCGCGCCGGCTTCGGCAAGGAGAAATCCGGCAACAGCGAATACTCCTGGTGGTTCTTTGACGGAGCCTGCAAGTTCCCTGGCGGCATCCCGTTGGGCGCGGTCAGCATCAACGGCTTCTCCGGCGGTTTCGCATGGAACATGAAACCCACGAAGAGCCTAAGCGACCCGAGCTACTCTGCCAAATCCCTGTTGACCAAGGCGGAGTCGAACACGGATCCGGAAAAGTTGAAATCTTCCGGCATGGACTTCAAACCTGCCAAGGACAACTGGGTGGCCAATGCTGGTATCAGCATGATTCTCACGGGAGCTGAAAACACCATGAACCTCGACGGCTTGGTATCCCTGCGCATCGGCAACGGCCACTTCTCCGGCCTCTTCGTCGAAGCCAACGCCTACGTGCTGACCAAAGTGGTCCCCGGCAGTGTCCCCGGTGACGACAAGCACAACGACAAGCCGCTCGTCAAAGCCACGACGATTCTCGGTTATGAAAGAGACAAAGAGATCGACTACTTCCGCCTTTCCCTTGCCGCCATTTCCGAGATGGACCTCACCAAACTGTTAGACGGCATCTCTTCCTCAGCCATATCCGAGAAAGTAGCCGGAGCCATCCACGGCGGCACTTCCTTGATTCCGAACGCCAATATCGAAAGCAAAGTGAACAAGCTGTTGGATGGAAGCATCGAGAAAGAGATGAAGGAGCTGCAAGAGAACAGCAACCCGGGATTTGGAATCAAAATCATGATCCCTGTCGATTTCGAGCTGACGCATTACAAGAAAGCGAAGGATGGGCACAAGGCCGGCAGCACAGCCTGGTACTTCTCCATCGGCAAGCCCGACTACAGCGAGCGCTTGCTTTTGGAAAAAAAGCTTGACGCCGTGGTCTTCAAATCAAATTCCAAATTCACCTTCTACCTGATGACCGGCAACTCCTTCGCCTTCAAATTCCCGGAACTCACACCCGAGCTGCAGGATTTCTTCTTCGGAAGCAAAAAAGACAAGAAGATGGATGCCACAAAGAGTGAAATCAATGCAAGCCGTGCCTTAAGCATGACGGACAAATTGGCCGTACAAAACGGCGGTGGCTTCTGCATGGGTGCCACTTTCCATGCCGAGACCGGTTTCAGCTGTTTCCTCTACGCCGAAGTCACCGCTGACCTGGGATTCGACGTGGCCTTGCTGAACGTGGGTGGCATAGGCTGTCCCGGACATTCGCAAATCGGCAAGCACAACTTCTACGCCATAGGCCAAGCTTACGCCGCCCTGCAAGGTGACGTGGGCCTGAAACTCAACCTCGGTTTCTGGAAAGGCAAGATCTCCCTGTTCAAGGCTGGTGTGGGTGCCCTGTTGCAAGCCGGCGGTCCCAACCCGTCCTACTGCTACGGTTTGCTCCGCTTTAAGGTGAGCTTGTTGGATGGTTTGGTGAAATTCAGCACCAGCGTGGACTTCTCCCTCGGCGACGTGTGCGTGCCCGGTGCTGGCGACCCCTTGGCCAACGTGAAACTATTCCAGAACGTCACCCCTGGTTTCTCAACGGAAAGCATTGCCACCAGCAGTAGCAACATCCAATCTCCGTTGCAGGTCGGTGTCATCGTGTCGAACATGCCCTGGGACCGCGATGTCTATCTGGTTGACAAAGACGGAAAGAACGGCCGCACCTTCCGGTTCGTGTTAGTCGAAAGCAACTGCCACTACTATACGAAACCCAACAAGAGCTTCGTTGAAACGCAAGGTACCGAAAAAATCACATTCACCAGCAGCCGCAGCGATGAAAACGCTATACTCTTCGAAACCGATGAAGGTGGATTCGTGGAAAGCACCATCAACAAATTGGTACTCCAAGCCCGCGCCTTCGAAAGGAGAACCCCGCTTTACAGCACCAGCAAAAAGCCCATCACCTTCTCCAACGGACAAGGCAAGGACGTTTCCTACAACGTGACCGGCAATAATAAAGGCACCGTTCTCAGCACATCCCCGACCAAAGGAGCATACGCTTGGTTTGATCCTTGGTGGGAAGATGACAACGGCAAAATCACCGTCAAACGATACAAAGTGGACACAATCCTCTTCTTTAAGACCAAAGCATTAGGATATTCCTTGGATGACGGAGTGGTCTTCTCGTGGCCTTACAACGGCGAAAAGCAGTTCTTCTGCAATGAATATGTCCACTCCTCAGGATCCAGCCCCACACCCTACGCGAACATGTACCTGTTCAAGAGCCGCGACAATGTATTTAACAGCTCCAAACTGAGTTCAGCCGGCAAAATGATGAAGATCTTCCTGCTCCGTGTCGGAGAGGAAGACAACGACGTGGACGAATGTCCTTACACCTACTCCACATCCGGGTCGCTTCCTTTGGTCAAGGTCACACTCCCGAAAAAAGAATATGCCTACGGGGTCGGTCCCCGCAAACTGCGGTTCTACATTGTGGACAAAAACAAGTACCAATCGGCCGAGGCCGCAGCTGCCAATGCCATGAGCATCACCCAAAAGAATGCCGAGCTCCAAAGCCGTATCTCAAATTCCACCTACACCAAGGCTGAAAACGCGCACAAATCGAACCAAAACTCCAACACTGTCAACATCCAGAACCAGCAATTGGAGGAAATCTATGACAGCAAGCACACCGACGGCAAAGACTCCGTGCTCTTCTATCGCATCAAGATGAAGAGCGACTACAAGATCTGCGCCAACAACGGCGAACTCGTGTATGAATGGACCTGGTTCGTGAACGGAAACGACGATTCAAATGGAGACTACATCAGACGACATTTCTCCAATTCCGGAAATAAAACAGACAATAGTCTTGACCGATTTGGCCAGGAAATTCAAAAAGCCTCACTAAATTACTACACCGACTTCGTCCAACTGAAACCAGAAAGCAATCACAACTGGGTTATGAGGTACTACGGATGGGTATTTAACTACTACGACCCCGACGACTCGAAACGATATCACAAAGGTTGTGTTGCTCCGCCTTTAGCCTTCATTGTTCTGAACCGGGATGCCAACACCCCGCTGCTGCAAATGCACAAAAAATACTTCCAATATTTCCTGGATTTGAAGAAAGATTTCAAGAACACACCGTTGAAGACCACCCGATACAGCAACAGCAGCGGAAAATACAAATTCGACAGCAAGGGCACTTCCACCGTCTCGAACAGCGGACTGCAAACAGAACTGAACAACATTCTCAAGGCTGGACTGTACAAAAACACGAACACCTATTTCAGTTGCATTGACAGGCGCATCAAGGGCGGTACCGATTTCACACAATGCACAAAGGCCAACTACGAGCCCACCACTTGGGATGTGCCCTGCATACTCGCTGTTTTTCATGGCGGATCGCGCAAACCCATGGAAGACAAATGGTTCGGAGGGGAGTATTCTGGAAGATGGATGATTGGCCGTGATGAATATTCCAGCTGGAGAATCTATGACTATGCCTCGCATGGCATGGCCCACGACATCAGGATGATCCACGACTTCATGCAATCGAACCAAATTCATGCCCAAGCATATAACAACAGAGGATGGAGCCACAAAGTGGACTATTTCAAAAAATACTATTCCAGCAGTGGCAAAAATCTCAAATTCGTGTACGGCAATGCTGCCAACACCACGTTCCCATACGACATGCCCGAAATCTACCTTGTCACCCACTATATGTGGGCATTGGACGGCCTGAAAGGTGACAAGAGCTACACCACGGCCAACAACACCACCTTGACCTTGTACGACAAAAACCACGAGTTCATCTTCACCTCCGAGCTTCAGCGGAACCACAGCTATTGGGCCAAGTACTGGTGGAGTGCAGCCGCCCAGTGTCTGGATTATGAAGATAACGGTTTTGACAGGGATTTCTACTGGGACAATAAAGACAAATACTATAATGTCAAGACTAACCAAGCGAACAAGGGCAAGCAACAGTATTCGACATCCTATAATTCCATTTGGGGAGACTGGTACACCACCGACTGGAGCAACAAATTCGGAAGCAACATCACCAACTACTTCCACGTTTATTACCTCACCTCCCAAGCGTCCAACTTCGAAAGCAATCTGATGAAGATCGCGGTAGCCGTAAAGAAAAACTCCTCCGGTGCAGACAACACCTTGATATTCTATCCCAACGCCATCATCAAGACGAACAACTGTTACTACAACAATCCCAACAAAAACAACACTACCGTTCCCGGCGTCATCTCTACATGCAGACAACTATTTCCAGGCAAGCCCAACGGCGACGCATACGGCCTACGCTAACAACCTCCAATCCCATCCCAATTCATCGAACGAATCAAATTAATCCGAAACAATGAAAAAGACATACAAGACAATCGTCAAAACACTGCTGACCGGCCTGTTCATGGTCTTCTGCCTCTCCGTGTCCGCGCAGGTGGACGAGGAGTTCCAGCAAAGCCAAATGTCCGAAGCCGACACAAACGCCGAAGGGAATTATTACGATTCCCCCCTGTATGACTTCTCCGTGGTTGCCCGCAGCTACGGAGACAGCATTGTGTTGCGGTGGGCGCCCCACCATGCCGGTATCTGGCTGTTGGCCAATCACTACGGATGGAACATCTACCGCGAAAAGACGGAATCGGAGCTCTCGGAGAACGACACCGTCTTCACCGTCAAGCTCAACAAAGACCCCATCCGCCCGCTCTCACTCGAAGAGATGAAACAGAAGTACGACTCCACGCACATCTACGTGGGCGCTGCCGCGCAAGCGCTCTATGGCCCCTCCTACTTCAACCCGAAAGAGGAGGACGGCATGGAGAACTACATTTTCCGGCGCGATCAGGAGCAGACCCAGCGGCAAGCCATGGCTTACATGGCCGCAGAGGGGCATCCTGACGCCGCCGACGCCATCGGCCTCCGCTTTGTGGACAAGAACGTGAAGAAAGGGGAATACTATACCTACATCATCGAATGTCTCATCCCTGAAGATATTGCCCCTGTCTCCGGCCAAGTGTTCGACATCGCTTGTCAACCTTTCGTCCGCACCGAATACCAACTCGTGCCCGAAATCAATTTCGTCCAAGTTTCCCCATACACCGCTTTCATCTTCTGGGGCAAAAACCAGCTTTCCGGCTACTACGTGGAGCGCAGCGAGGACAACGGGCGGAACTGGGCACCCCTCAACGACGCCCCGATCTACGGACATGACCCCACTCCGGAGGACTATGAGGTCTTCGGCGAGGAGGTCGGCAATTTCATGGTGGGCCATGTCGGTTTCATCGATTCGCTGAAACTCAACAAGAAGTACATGTACCGCGTGCGCGCATTCGACGCCTTCGGCGACTATGCCCCCGAACGCAAGTCGGCAGCCTTCCAAATGGAAGACCTCATCCCGCCCGCCATCCCGGTGCTGGACATCGTCATCCCGGAAAACAACAAGACCTGCACGCTCAACTGGCACGTGGACAAAGAGGACGAAGACCTGAACGGCTTCGTGGTCACTTTCGCCTATGACCCCAGTGGTCCCTGGGACAGAGTGACGGACGTGCTGCCCCCGAAGACCCGCCAATGGGTCGATAAGAACGCGCACGACCGCGGCCGCGGCTATTTCCGTGTCTTCGCCCTCGACAAAAGCGGCAACGTCTCCTATTCGCTCTCCCAAATCAACAACATAGAAGATGACGTCCCGCCGTCCCCGCCGCAAGGACTTGCCGGCGTCGTCGACACCTCCGGCCTCGTCCTCCTGCAGTGGCGCGAGAATCCCGAACGGGACGTTTTCGGCTACCGCGTCTTTTTCGCCAACCAGATGGACCACGACTTCATCCAACGCACCAGCCAACGCACTGAAGACACGCTGTTCATCGACTCCGTGGAGCGCAACACGCTCACCAAGTACATCTACTACTATGTCGTCGCCGAAGACAACAGCCACAACTTCTCCGCCCCCTCCGACACGCTCGCCGTCCCCATCCCCGACATCATCCCACCCGGCGTGGCCGTCCTCAAAGACTACACCCAGACCGACGAGTCGGTGACCTTCACCTGGATCCAGAGCACCTCCAATGACGTGGCCTCCTACTACATCTACCGCAAAAAAGACAACGAGAAACAGTGGAAGCACGTGCGCATCATCACCCCCGACCAGCTGAAACCGGACGACTACATCGTCTTCACCGACTACCCTGAACCCTCCGCCGTGAACTACAACTACTGCATCGAGGTGTTCGACAAGGGCAGGCTCAGCTCTGGCAAGACAGGCCAGACCACCGTGCGTTTCCGCGGCGCCTCCATCGTGGAAATCCCGCTCACACTGAAAGCCACCTTGAACAAGAACAAGACCTGCGCGAAGTTGGAGTTCACCTACGAATACAAGTCCAAGAACGACTACTACGGCGTGATCTACAAATCCGTGAACGACGAACCGGCCTACGCTTTCGCCAGCTTCAAGCGCGGCGAGACCTCCTACCTTGACTGCGAACTGAAGTCCGGCCAGAAAGTCACCTACCACATCCAGATGTTCCTCGGCAAGGGCAAACGCTCCCAAAAGTCACCGACCGCCACCGTTAAAGGGTGAGGTTGGCTGTTGGCTGTTGGCTGCACTTGCGAGGAATTACCAACTTAAACTTAAGACTTAGACTTAAGACTTAAACTTAGACTTAAACTTAGACTTAAACTTAGACTTAAACTTAGACTTAGACTTAAGACTTGAGACTTGAAACTTAGACTTAAGATTTGAGATTTGAGACTTTTGGCTCCACTCACTTTCTCACTTCTCACTACTCACTATTCACTACTCACTATTCACCACTCACTTCACACCACTCACTTCACACTACTCACTTCACACTACTCACTACTCACTATTCACTATTCACTACTCACTACTCCCAATTTGTAACTCCCTACGTAAATTTACGTATTTTTTAAGTTTTCAACAATTTATCAACACGTATTCGGCTGTAAATCAGTATTTTGATAATAAAACAACATTCTCTGGAAAAAATTTCTTTGGAGAATGTTTTTTTATTTTTTTTAGTTTTGCAGATGACTCTAAAATGCAGTAATTTTAAAATCTTAATAGTATGAAAAAGATTTTTACCCTTTTGTTTTTCAGCATGTTAAGTGCATGCGTCATGGGGCAATCCGCGATTGTGCCCGTGGGCGGTGACGCGCAAAGCGGCACCGGAAGTGTCAGCTACACCGTCGGCCAGGTCGTCACGCAGACGGCCACCAACAGCAACGGATCCATTTCCGTGGCCGAAGGTGTCCAGCAACCCTACGAGATCCAGGCAGTGGGCATCAACCCCTACCCGCAGATCACCCTCAACGCCGTGGTGTTCCCCAACCCCACCGAGAATCTCGCACAGTTGATGCTCAACGGTTTTGAGATCCCGATGGACGGCTTGCAGGCTCACCTCTTCGACAGCAAGGGCAAACTCTTGCAACGCATCCTCGTCACTGACGACCTCACCACCTTCCAGATCGGGCAGTATGCCACCGGCACCTACTACCTCGAGCTCCGCGACGGCAAACGGGTCCTCAAAACCTTCAAAGTAGTACGTAAATAGTTTAGTTTAGAGTTTTGCAGTATGCCGACTCTAAACTTATAAAGAAATAGTTTTCACCAAAATAATAAAGGTATGAAAAAGCTTTACTTAATCATCACCATCATGGTGCTGTGCGCGGTAAGTCTGTTCGCACAGGCACCAGAGAAGTTCAGCTACCAGGCGGTGGTTCGCAATGCGACCAACCAGCTGGTGACGAACTCGAACGTGGGCGTGCGCGTGAGCGTGCTGCAAGGCACCGCCACCGGAACGCCCGTGTATGTGGAGACCCATACGGGCACCACGAACACCAACGGTCTGTTGACCTTGGAGATTGGCGACGGCAATGCCACGCAAGGCACGTTCGCCAACATTGACTGGGGCAACGGTCCCTATTTCCTCAAGACGGAAATCGACCCCAACGGCGGCACGAACTACTCCGTCACCTCCACGCAGCAGATGATGAGCGTGCCTTACGCCCTCTATGCTGCCGAGGCCGGCAATGTGCCCGCTTTTGCCGTCATCCCGACGGACACGGGTTACGTCTTAGTGTTGACCCCTGCCGAAGGCACCCCGCAGACCTACGTGCTGCGCAACGGTGTTGACGGCGCTCCCGGTGCCCCCGGCGCTCCCGGTGCTCCTGGCGCTCCCGGCCAAGATGGTCAGGACGGCCGTGGCATCCAAGCCTTCTCCGGCCCCGTGGTGAGCGGCAACACTGCCACCTACACCATCACCTACACTGACGGCACCACCTCCACCATTGCGGTGACCAACGGCGTTGACGGCGCTCCCGGCGCACCCGGTGCTCCCGGCGCCGACGGTAACGACGGCCGCGGTATCCAAAGCATCTCCGGCCCCGTCTCCAACGGCCTGGTCGATACCTACACCATCACCTTCACCGACAACACCACCTACACCTACACGGTGACTAACGGCGCAGCCGGCACTCCCGGCACCAACGGCCGCGGCATCCAGAACATCATCGGACCCGTCACCAGCGGTTTGAACAACACTTACACCATCCTCTACACCGACGGCACCAGTTCCGAGTTCACGGTGACCAACGGCGCTCCCGGTGCTCCCGGCACCCCTGGCACGCCCGGCACCAACGGTGCTGACGGTCGCGGCATCACCAACATTATCGGACCCAGCTCCAACGGTCTTGCCGACACCTACACCATCATCTATTCCGACGGCACCTCCTCCACCTTCACCGTGACCAACGGTGCTCCTGGCGCTCCCGGTGCTCCCGGCGCTGACGGTAACGACGGTGCTGACGGCGCTGACGGCCGCGGCATCACCAACATCACCAAGACCGGCACCAATGGCAATATCGACACCTACACCATCACCTACACCACTGGCGAGCCGACCACCTTCACGGTGACCAACGGCGTCAATGGTACCAACGGTGAAAACGGCACCAACGGTGTCGACGGCAAATCCGCTTACGACCTCTGGCTCGAAGCTGGCAACACCGGCGACCTGGCCGCTTTCCTGAATTCCCTGAAGGGCGCTCCCGGCGATCCCGGTGCTCCCGGTGAACCCGGTGCTCCCGGCACGCCCGGCAGTAACGGTAACGACGGCCGTGGCATCACCAACATCGCCAAGACCGGCACGGAAGGCAATATCGACACGTACACCATCACCTACACCGACGGCACCACCTCCACTTTCACGGTGGCCAACGGCAACGACGGCGTGGGCATCCCGCAAACCCTTTCCTTGAGTGGTGACATGCTGACCATCTCCGGCGGTAACACCATCCAGATCCCCATCAACAGCGGCGCTCCCGGCGCTGACGGACGCGGCATCACCAACATCGCCAAGACCGGCACGGAAGGCAATGTCGATACTTACACCATCACCTACACCTCTGGCGAACCGACCACCTTCACGGTGACCAACGGTATCAACGGTACCAACGGCACGAACGGCGCTGACGGCGCTGACGGCGCTGACGGTCGCGGCATCACCAACATCGCCAAGACCGGCACGGAAGGCAATGTCGATACCTATACCATCACCTACACCACTGGCGAGCCGACCACCTTCACGGTGACCAACGGTGTCAATGGCACGAACGGTACGAACGGCGCTGACGGCAACGGCATCGCCTCCATCGCGAAGACCAGCACGAACGAACTGGTCGACACCTACACCATCACCTACACCGACGGCACCACCACCACCTACACGGTGACCAACGGCGCCACCGGCCCCGTGGGTCCTGAAGGCCCCGTGGGTCCTACCGGCAAAGGCATCCAAAGCATCGCCAAGACCGGCACGGAGGGCAATGTCGATACCTACACCATCACCTACACCGACAACACCACGAGCACCTACACGGTGACCAACGGTGCCAACGGTGCTGACGGTTTCTCCCCGACAGTGACGGCGGCTCCCGGCAGCGGCAGCGTGCTCATCACGGTGACCGACGCCACCGGCGCGCACACCTACACCATCCCGACCGTTGACGGCGCAGCCACCCAGCTGCAAGCCGACTGGACGCAGGAGGACAACACCAACCCGCAGTTCATTCTCAACAAACCGACCCTCGCCCCCGTTGCCACCAGCAACAACTACGAGGATCTGGACAACCTGCCCACCATCCCGACCACCACGAGCGAGCTGACCAACGACGCCGGATTCATCACCAACGCCGACCTCCCCACCAGTGTCAGCGACCTGACCAATGACGCCGGCTACATCACGGCGTCTGACGTTCCCGCACAGGTGAATGCCGACTGGGATGCCACCGAGGGTGCGGCTGAAATTCTGAACAAGCCGACCATCCCGACGGTTCCCGAGAACGTGAGCGAGTTCACCAACGACGCCGGTTACATCACCAGCGCTGATCTGCCGACCGTTCCCGAGAACGTGAGCGAGCTGACCAACGACGCCGGTTACATCACGGCGGCTGACGTTCCCGCACAGGTGAATGCTGACTGGGATGCCACCGAAGGTGCGGCTGAAATTCTGAACAAGCCGACCATCCCGACGGTTCCCGAGAACGTGAGCGAGTTCACCAACGATGCCGGTTACATCACCAGCGCTGATCTGCCGACCGTTCCCGAGAACGTGAGCGAGCTGACCAACGACGCCGGTTACATCACCAGCGCGGACGTTCCCGAGCAGGTGAAGTCTGACTGGAACGCCACGACGGGTCCCGCCCAGATTCTGAACAAGCCGACAATTCCGACCACCACGAGCCAGCTGACCAACAACAGCGGTTTCATCACCGCTGCGGACGTTCCCGCGCAGGTGAAGTCTGACTGGAACGCTACTTCGGGTCCCGCCCAAATTCTGAACAAACCGACGATCCCGACCACCACGAGCCAGCTGACCAACAACAGCGGATTCATCACCGCTGCGGACGTTCCCGAGCAGGTGAAGTCTGACTGGAACGCCACGACGGGTCCCGCTCAGATTCTGAACAAGCCAAACATCTCTGAAATCCAAATTCAGAGCATCAGTAATGACACTATGTATTTCACCAACGGCACCTATGCGGTGATGTCTGCCGACTGGAACAATATCACCAACAAGCCACCGTTCGGTCTAGTGTCACACACCAACGACTACAACGACCTCTCCAACAAGCCCGACACCCTCAGCCATTTCACCAACGATGTGGGCTTCATCACTGCTGCCGACATCCCGGCACAACAACAGGCAGACTGGGATGAAACCGACCCGAATGCAGTGAACTACATCCAGAACAAGCCAAATCTGGACGATTTCCTCACCGATGCCGATATGAGCAACTTCGTGACCAAGACCGAAAATGAGATTGTGGGCGGTGAAAAGACCTTCACGGATTACACCGTGTTTGACGGAGGTGCAGGATTCAATGACCTTGTCTATTTCAATGATTACGGTTATTTCTATGATGACGTCTTTTTCTACGACCCTGTCGTATTTGACGAATACGTCAGCTTCAATGAGGACGTCAACGTCTCTTCTACCACCGGCCGCATCCGTGTCCCCTCTGTGTTGGAAAGCATTGCGTCTGACGGCACTTTCAACATCGAAGACAATTTAGGTGGCAACAGCTGCAACAACGCCGTAAACTTCTGCGACTTGCAGACCGTCTATAACGACATGGCTGCCAAGCTGCAAAACAAGTTCAACGAACTTTCCGACGCCATGGAGGATCAGGTGAACGATCTGTTGGACAGCATCGCCAAGCTGAACAAGGAGCTCAACACCCCGAAGGACGGCGAAGCTTGTCCGACCTCTCCAACTGTAACGGATAATACGGGCAACGTCTATTCCACCGTCCGTATCGGCAACCAGTGCTGGATGCGGGAAAACATGAGAACTACATACACAAACACTTATTCTTCCATGTCTTCCACGACATCATTCCCTCCTGTCGGTTCAACCACAACAGCTAAATACACCTATCCTTACCTCAACAACACTAGCACTTCATCCAACTATACCGAATATCACGTTTCAACGCCTTCCGTCTCATATGCTTATTATAGACAATATGGTTTGTTGTATAACTACAAAGCCGCTACCCAGATTTGTCCTGAGGGCTGGCATCTGCCTTCAAGCGCAGACTGGAACGCGTTGAGAGAATACGTGAAAGTCAAATACGGTACAAGCACTTATGGCAAAGCTCTTGCCTCTTCCGAAGGTTGGGCAACAAGATCATCTGGTAGCTCATTAGTAGGCTTTGCCCAAGAGACAAATAACGCATCTGGTTTTAATGCTAAACCCGCCGGTAGTTATCCGATCAGTTTCACTCCTGCAGATGACACTCCTTATTTCCATTATGGCACTTCATTCTGGTCTACAGATAAGAAAGTAGCTGCTTTATCATTCTGGTATAGCTATATGAATATTGGCGGAAATTACAGTAGCATAGGTACTACAACTGCAGCCGACTCCGCGTTCATGTCTGTCCGTTGTATTCGTACTAATTCCAATGGCGAGGCCAACACAATCCCGTCACCCACGGTGGAGACCTACGCTTCCTCACAAGCCATCTCCAACCTCACCACGACCAGCGCCACGCTCAAGGCCGGCCGCATTGTGACCGACGGTAACATGTCCCCGCTCACCGACATCGTCAAATACGGTTATGTCCGCAGCACCGCTTCCGGCAGCTTTAATGATGCAACCCTGCGCATAGGCAAGGCGAATACATCATTTAACCCATGGACAACAACCATCACCTCATTCCCCTATCAAATACCCAGCAGCAGCATCTCAGGTCTTACCTCCAACACCACCTATTACTACCGTGTTGTCGCTATCAATGCCCAAAACGACACCGTTTATGGTGCAGTGAAAAGCTTCAAGACCGAAAGCAACGAAAAGGCTTGTACCTCTATTGCCCCCAATGCAGAGAACATCACCGATGCGGCAAGCAACAGCTATCCGACGGTGGCCGTGGGGTCGCAGTGCTGGTTGGGTAGCAACCTGCGCATCACTAAGTACGCTGACGGCACCAACCTTTCCTCCAGCGACTACCACTCCACCTCCGGCGGACTCACCAACTATGGTTACCTCTACAAATACGCCGCCGCATGGCGTGGCACGTACAAGTCCACCGGCAATGTGCAGGGTATCTGTCCTGCCGGCTGGCACATGCCTTCCGCCACGGAATGGAACACGATGAAAACCACCATGCAAAACACCACCGCTTACCAGTGCAACAGCACCAGCGCCAATATTGCTAAGGCCATGGCTTCTACGAGCGGTTGGAACAGCAGTTCCACTACCTGTGCACCCGGTAACAATTTGAGCACCAACAATGCATCCGGCTTCAACGCATACCCCAATGGTTTCTACAACAGCAGTGCATCCAGTTACGGCACTCATGCATACTGGTGGTATGGTGGAGGTTATTCCTATATCAACTATTCGTATGCAACCCTTTACACTAACGATGCAGTCAGTTCTTCCAATTACATGGGTGTGCGTTGCGTGTATGGCAGCAGCTATGCTCCGGCTGTAGCCACGGGTTCCAGCTCCAACCTTTCAGTCAGAACCGTCACATTGGGTGGCACCCTCAACAGCGCAGGTACTTCATCCGTCACCGAACGAGGCGTCTGCTACTCCTCCTCAAACAACGATCCCACGACCTCCAATTCAACCCAAGTTGCCAGCGGAACGAGTACCGGTAGTTTCTCCGTTAATCTAACCGGCCTCAGCCCCAACACCACCTACTACTGGCGCGCCTACTCCAAGAACAGCTACGGCACCTCCTACGGCGAAGTGAAGAGCTTCAAGACCCAAAAGGGAAAAACCATTGCGCCCTATTCAGGATATTCTCTCGAACTCACCAAAACACGCGCTCGCATGGGTGCAAACATTGGGACAGACACCGTCGTTACAGAGAACGTGTCATCCTGGGGATTCTATCTGTATGAGAAACAAACCGATGGATCTTTCAACATGTGCTTCGTCGCTTATTATTCATCCCCCGGCACATACACGAAGACCGGAAGCGATGGCCGCACCTACACCCTTCAGTTGGTCTCAACACCGCAGAAAGGCTCCTTCTCCATGTATGTTGATGGTTTGAAACCCGGCACCACATATAAATGGTCCCCTCTGATGTACACGAATCTGCAAGGATATGTGTATAGTAGTACTTATTCTTCCGAGTTCACCACCTACAAAGCTGCCACCGTCCAGACTCTTTCACCGAGCACCGACTTCACCGGTGACCGTATGTACGTCACACTCAATGGCAAGGTCACCGATGCGGGAACACCGTCCTCGGATACGAAACAAGGATTACTGTTCTCCAAATCCTCGACCAACCTTGACATCGCCCATATTTCAGTCGGTGGAAACCGCTTCGAGCTTTCTCGTAATTCCGATGGAACATTCTCCACAACAAGAATACCTAACTCCTCTGGCACTTGGTACTACAGAGCTTACGCTTACAACACCGTTTCCAAAGACACGGTGTATGGTGGCACATACTCCATCTCACTACCATCCACACCGTCATCGGTTGATTTAAACAACAGTTATTCGGATCCTTACTACTATAGTGCCGAAGTCGGAACCAACAAGATCAGAATGAGTGTTAACGCGACAGCTCCGAGCAATTGTCCTGTTTACAGATACGGTGTCGTCTATAGCTCCACGAATTCAAATCCTACTATAGGCGGTAGCGGCTGCTCCGTGCAATGGAGCACCAGCGCCACGTTCGATGTCACCGGATTGTCCGCTAACACCACATATTATCTGAAAGCTGTGGCTTATAATGCTGCAAGCTACAGTGGTCTGAATTCCAGCGGCAATGCTACATGGACCTACTCTTACGGTTCAACAGTCCGCGTAGTCAAGACGAAACTCAACTGCGGCAGTACACTGTATGACCAAGATGGCAACACCTACGGTACGGCGTCTATAGGCGGTCTGTGTTGGATGAGACAAAACCTCAAGGCAGAGCACTACGACAATACTTTGAACTGGGGTTCTACAGGAACGACCATCACGCATAAGTCACCCAGCAGCTCCAATATGTCCACCACAACTCCTTACCAATACTATCCCAAGAACAATTCGAGCAATGTGGCAAGTTATGGTCTCATGTACAACTGGCCAGGAGCCAACGGTTACGGTGTGTACCAATATGGCGGCTATTCAAATATGGTCAACTCTCAAGGAAAGACCCAGGGAGCATGCCCGCGTGGCTGGCACATCCCCACACAAACTGAGATGGGTACGTTGAACTCCAACATTGACAACGGTTCCAACTATACTAACTTGAATCCCCAGTATGCGGGATATATCTGGACTAATGGCAACCATCTTAACTGGGATGACCATACCGATTTTGAATGTTGGTCAAGCACAGCGTATTACTATTGGTGGTATAACAACAGCAACCACAGCCACGGCACAAGCTCTTCGAACAGTGCCGCCGCCGCCCGGTCGGTGCGCTGCGTCCAAGACTAATCTGCCAAACAGAGATTCTACAATTAATACGTAAATAAACGGAACGGCTTCCCGGCAACGGGAGGCCGTTTTTTCAATTAAGAATTATGAATTATGAATTACGGGGAGCCGGTGTGGTTTTCCCCTTTTGGGTTTTTGGCTGTTGGCTGTTAGCTGTTAGCTGTTGGCTGTTCACTTGCGAGAAACCACTAACCTAAACTTAGACTTAGACTTGAACCTAGACTTAGACTTGAACCTAGACTTAGACTTGAACCTAGACTTAGACTTGAACTTAAACTTAGGCTTGAACACAACTTGACCCTTGACCCTATTCACCTCCCTACTCCCTACTCACGACTCACGCCCACAAAACAATGTCTAATGCACGACTCGCGGCAAAAGACCGATATTTTGCGAAATTAGAAAAACAATATTTACAATTATTTATTAAATGAAAATCGCAATATATTGATTCTCAATGTTGAACAAAATTTTAGAAACAAGTTTCAGCAACAATTTTTAATCGTATATTTGCGGCGGTAATTTATTCAATCATCAGAACGAAAAGTATGGAAAAAGAAAATCAAATCGAGGAAGCCAGACGGTATGTGGCCAACGCAGAGGAGGTCATCAAGAAAGCCAACTATGACTCCGAACTGAAACGATACACAGACGGCAAATACGTCAAAATGGCCGGCAACACCCTTTGGAACGGTTGCCTGATCGCGCTCGACACCGTACTTGGCGTCCGCAAGGGGAAAGGCCGCCCGTCGATAGACAAGTACAAGGAGGCCGCCAAGAACCGCGACAAGAAACTGCTGGCTTTCGTCGTGGACGGCTACAACACCCTGCACCTGTGCATGGGCTACGACGGCAACAAGAGCAAGAAAGTCTGCGACGCAGGCTTCGAATACGCCAACGCCATCATCGACCACTGCGAGAAGCTGTGCCCGGCGCCGGCGTACGCGTGAACAAATTAAGAATTATGAATTATGAATTAAGAATGATGGGGTGTCGGGGTGGTTTTCCTTTTTTGGCTATTGGCTTTTGGCCGTTAGCTATTGGCTTTTGGCCGTTAGCTGTTAGCTGTTAGCTGTTCACTGGCGAGAGATGCGAATCCTTAGACCGTGACCTTAGACTTAGACTAATGACTTAGACTTAGACTATGACATCCATCCCCTACTCCCCACTCCTTACTCCCTACTCACTATTTCAGAAGGGGCGCCGGCAGGCGGGGTAGTAATATCAAAACATCAGAATTCCTTGTGGAGAAACAGAAATGATTTTCGGGAACGGAGACCGCGGCAGCGATCAGGAATGACGAACAACGGGCGGTGAAAGCAGATATTTTGCGAAACACGAAAAACAATATTTACAATTAATTATCAAATAAAAATCACAACGCATTGATTTTCAATGTTAAACAAAATCTTAAAAACATGTTTCATCAATGATTTTTAATCGTATATTCGCGGCGGTAATTTATTCAATCATCAGAACGAAAAGTATGGAAAAAGAAAATCAAATCGAGGAAGCCAGACGGTATGTGGCCAACGCGGAGGAGGTCATCAAGAAAGCCAACTATGACCCCGAACTGAAACGATACACAGACGGCAAATACGTCAAAATGGCCGGCAACACCCTTTGGAACGGCTGCCTGATCGCGCTCGACGCCGTACTGGGCGTCCGCAAGGGGAAAGGCCGCCCGTCGATAGACAAGTACAAGGAGGCCGCCAAGAACCGCGACAAGAAACTGCTGGCTTTCGTCGTGGACGGCTACGAAACAATGCACCTGTTCATGGGCTACGACGGCACGAAAAACAAAAAGACCTGCGACTCCGGCTTCGAATACGCCAACGCCATCATCGACCACTGCGAAAAGCTGTGCCCGGTGTCGGCGTACGCGTGAACGAATTAAGAATTAAGAATTAAGAATGACGGGGAGTCGGGGTGGTTTTCCTTTTTTGGGCTGTTGGCTATTGGCTGTTAGCTGTTGGCTGTTCACTTGCGAGAAACCACTAACCTAAACTTAGACTTAAACCTAAACTTAGACTTAGACTTGAACTTAAACTTAGACTTAGACTTGGCTCTTGACCCTATTCACCTCCCTACTCCCTACTCACGCCCACAAAACAATGTCTGATGCACGACTCGCGGCAAAAGACCGATATTTTACAAAACGCGAAAAACAATATTTACAATTATTTATTAAATGAAAATCGCAATATATTGATTCTCAATGTTGAACAAAATTTTAGAAACAAGTTTCAGCAACGATTTTTAATCGTATATTTGCGGCGGTAATTTATTCAATCATCAGAACGAAAAGTATGGAAAAAGAAAATCAAATCGAAGAAGCCAGACGGTATGTGGCCAACGCGGAGGAGGTCATCAAGAAAGCCAACTATGACCCCGAACTGAAAATCTACACGGACAGCAAGTACATCAAGACCGCCGGCAACATCCTGTGGAACGGCTGCCTGGTCGCACTCGACGCGGCACTGGGCGTCCGCAACGGCAAAGGCCGTCCGTCAATAAACAAGTACAAGGAGGCCGCCAAAAACCGAGACAAGAAACTGCTGGCCGCCATCGTCGCCGGTTACGACACCATGCATTTACACATGGGCTACGACGGAACGAAAAGCAAAAAGACCTGCGACGCAGGCTTCGAATACGCCAACGCCATCATCGACCACTGCGAGAAGCTGTGCCCGGCACCGGCGTACGCGTGAACAAATTAAGAATGATGAATTAAGAATGATGGGGTGTCGGGGTGTTTTCCTTTTTTTTGGCTGTTGGCTGTTGGCTGTTGGCCGTTAGTTGTTCACTGGCGAGAGATGCGAATCCTTAGACCGTGACCTTAGACTTAGACCAATGACTTAGACTTAGACTTAGACTATGACATCCATTCCCTATTCCCTATTCCCTATTCCCTACTCCCTACTCACTATTCACTATTCACTATTCACTACTCACTACTCACTACTCACTATTCACACTCACCATTCACTGTTCACAAAAAAATTGTATCTTTGCCCCGTAAAAACTTACGGACAATGTATAACAACGATACCCGAACAGTCATCACCCTGGATGCCGGCGGCACCCATTTCCGCTTCTCGGCCATGCGAGGTTGCGAAGCTGTCACCGACACCTTCGAACTCCCCACCCACCCCAACGACCTTCCTCAATTGCTGGAGGATTTGCGGACCGGGTTCCAGCACATCATCGACCAGCTTCCGGAACGGCCCGTGGCCATCAGTTTCGCCTTCCCCGGACCGGCGGACTACCCCAACGGCGTGTTCCCGAGCCGTCTCACCAACTTCCCCTGCTTCGAAGGCGGCGTCGCGTTAAGCGCCTATCTGAAGCACCAGTTCGGGCTGCCCGTCTTCATCAACAACGACGCCGACCTGTTCACCTATGGCGAGGCGTTGGCGGGCGCACTTCCGCAACTCAACGAGAAAATCCGCCATGCCGGCGGCGTGAAGCAATACCACAACCTCATCGGATTCATCCTCGGCACCGGCTTCGGCATCGGCATCACCACCCACAACCAGATGTTCATGGGCGACAACTGCTGTTCGGAGATCTACTGTTCCCCCAGCAAGTGGGGACATGAGCTCATCGCGGAGGAAGGCGTCTCCCTCCGCGCCGTGCTGCGCTACTACCGCGAGCTGGCCAAGGACGACAACGCCGCGCAATACACGGACTCCTACGACATCTACCGCATTGCCGACGGCACCCTCGCCGGCGACCGCGAGGCCGCACTCCAAGCCTTCGGACGATTCGGCGAGGCGGCGGGCTACACCATCGCACAGGCCGCCTGCATGCTCGACGGCATCATCGTGCTCGGCGGCGGCGTCAGCAAGGCGGCCAAATTCTACATGCCCGCCCTGCTCCACGAACTCCGCACCGAAATGCACACTCTCGGCGGACAAACCCTGCCGCGCGTGCCCTCCCACATCTACAACCTCGAAGACCCACAGGAATTCGAGCAGTTCGTCCACGGCCAAACCAAAGAGATCGAGGTCTTCGGCACCGGCGAACGCATCCGCATCGACACACAACGCCGTCTCGGCATCACCCTCTCCCAACTCGGCACCTCCCGCGCCACCGCCATCGGCGCCTACTGCTTCGCCCTCCACGCGTTGGACAATTAAGAATTAAGAATTAAAAATTAAGAATTAAGAATGATGAGCACCGGTACTTTTTAGCACCCCTCTAAACTCTAAACTGTAAACTCTAAACTGCAAACAATAAAACCACCCAATATGGCAAAAGATATCACCCAACAGAACATCGACGCCTGGTTGAACGGCAATTACGACCAGGACTCGAAAAAAGAGATTCTGAGAATGCAAGCGGAAGATCCGGCGGCGCTGTCGGACGCTTTTTACAAAACCCTTGAATTCGGCACTGGCGGTTTGCGCGGCATCCTGGGCGTGGGCACCAACCGCATGAACAAATACACGGTCGGCTTCGCCACGCAAGGACTGGCCAACTACCTGATCAAATGCTTCAAGCAGGACATCAAGGTGGCCATCTCCTACGATTCGCGCAACTTCAGCACCGAATTCGCCCAAATCGCAGCCAACATTTTGGCAGCCAACGAAATACAGGTCTATCTGTTCGACGCGCTGCGCCCGACGCCGGAACTCTCCTTCGCGGTTCGCCACCTGCAGTGCAACGCCGGCATCATGATCACCGCCTCGCACAACCCGAAGGAATACAACGGCTACAAAGTCTATTGGAACGACGGCAGTCAGCTTGTGCCCCCGCACGACAAAAACGTCATCAACGAGGTGAACAAGATCAAAGCGGTGGAACAGGTGAAATGGGAAGGCCGCCCCGACCTGATCCGCATCATCGGCAAAGACGTGGACAACATCTACCTGACGCTGGTGCGCCGTCTGTCGCTGCACCCCGAGGCGGTGACCGCGGCGAAGAAGTTCAGCATTGTCTACACCCCGCTGCACGGCACCGGAGTCTCCTTGGTGCCGCAAGCCCTCGCCGACTACGGCTTCAAGAAGGTGCACATCGTGAAAGAGCAGGCCGTCACTGACGGCGACTTCCCGACGGTGAAATCCCCGAACCCCGAGGAACACGCCGCTTTGGAGTTAGCCATCGCAAAGGCCAAGAAGGAGAAGGCTGACATCGTGCTGGCCACCGACCCCGACGCCGACCGCGTGGGCATCGCCGTGCGCCGCGAGGACGGGGAATATCAGCTGTTCAACGGCAACCAGACCGCCACGCTGCTGTTCCACTACATGCTCTCGCAAACCCGCATCAACCCGTTAGACAACAATCTTTTCGTGGTGAAAACCATCGTCACCACCGACCTGATCGACCAAATCGCCACCGACTTCAACGTGGAGTGCTACAACGTGCTCACCGGTTTCAAATACATCGCCGAGAAGATC
>JAEEGL014969437.1_pt1 | contig 36093 bp, 47 predicted proteins | sample 9134231 | NCBI WGS metagenome assembly JAEEGL01 (sample SAMN16246548, study PRJNA631951) | gut metagenome | biome: gut microbiome; feature: rumen; material: fiber-attached | host: Bos | place: Iran: Karaj | collected 2018-10
CGAATAACATTGATAAGATAGTTGGCTTCATTGGTTGATACTTGATCTAAAATGTAAGGAGAGACGGTAATGACAGTACAATTGATCCTGGCGATAGTTTTTATCACGCTGGCACTTGTCTTTTATACAATCGGCGTTTGGTGGGAGCGTAGGAACGGATCCTTGAGAATAGTACATTTTGTTTTCTTTTGCATGGGTCTTGCGTGTGATATTACTGGTACGACGATCATGTCGGTTATGGCAAAAACTGGGAATATAAATGCAGATGGTGGAATGGTAAGTATTCATGGGATCACAGGAGCGATAGCAATAGTGTTGATGTTGCTACATGCTTTATGGGCTTTAATCGTGCTTGTAAGAAAAAGGGACTCTGAAAAACATAACTTTCACAGGTTTAGCATGTTTGTTTGGGTTATATGGCTTGTACCATATCTTATTGGAATGATAATGGGGATGAAAGGATAGATGTGATTCAAAAAGAGATTTCCATACCTGGGATATTGAAAAGGGAGAGCCTATGCTTTGCATGATGGAAATGCTATCTTAAGGGAAGGGCATTAATATGTTAAAACGAGTCATTATCGGACAGGTGCTTCTTATCATCTGCTGTATCATATACATCCTCTGGTGGTACCGGGGATTTAGGCCGGGATCGACGGTGAGCCGTGTGGGAGGGATCAATGGCATACTTCTATTCCTTACGATGGCGGTTGGAGTTGCCGGGCTGGCGCTGACACTTATATCGCTTCCAAGATCTGCGGAGCCAATGATAAATCCGATGTATATAATCATCGCCGGGATCGTAGGGTATGTGGTGTTCCTAATTATAACAAAGATGTGCTTTCAGAGGGCAGTGACTACAGAACTGTTTCTTATCACCGGATGGACGATGCTGGAGGTGGCGGTTGTCAACAGGTTAAACGCAGCGGGAGCCCTTACTATGAATGAGATGATCATTATGCTTGCGGTGATCATGGTAGCATTCATTATCAGCATGATCCTGTATGTAGCATATTACAGGATGGATGAAATGAAAGCCTTTTATGCCGCAATGGTTCCGCTTGTTACGGAAGGGGCCACGATGGCAGTGCTAGTGGGAATGATGATAAAAAAGACATAGTCTGAAAAAACGGCATCTCCGGTAGTTCGGGGATGCCCTTTTTTGATGATCAAAGTTTTATATTACGTAGAACCAAGCCTCGTCCTGTTCGAAATCGCCTGTATCAATGAGCTGGCCGTCCTTGCCTTTCATCACAAGCTCCTGATTCTTGATGGTGACTCTGGTCCCCTCGGGAACGGAAGCAGTGATAAATGCATTGGAGCCGATAACGGAGTTTTTGCCGATAACGGTCTTGCCGCCGAGGATGGATGCTCCGGAGTAGATAGTGACATTGTCTTCGATGGTAGGGTGGCGCTTGACTCCGTGAAGGGCCTGACCTGCAGCGGTAGAAAGAGCGCCCAGGGTTACGCCCTGATATACCTTGACATGATCACCGATCTGGGTGGTAGAACCTATAACCACGCCGGTTCCGTGATCGATGAAAAAGTACCTGCCGATAGTAGCTCCGGGGTGGATATCGATTCCCGTAGCAGAATGCGCATACTCTGTCATCATCCTGGGGATGAGGGGCACATTGAGAAGGAAAAGCTCATGTGCCAATCTATTGATGGTGGTAGCCAGCAGACCGGGATAGGAGAGTATGATATCGTCCTTGTTGTAGGCTGCCGGGTCTCCATTGTAACTTGCGGTCAGATCCGTGTCCACAAGATCCCTGACATGGGGGATCTTATTGCAGAAGGTAAGTGCAAGGCAGTATGCCTGCTCCTCCATCTTGACGGGATCTGTATTTTCCGGTGCATCATACTTGAGCACGATGCCTATCTGCTTTGAGAGGTTGTAAAGCACATCCTCTATAAGTACTGTAAGATTACCCTGAAGGGAATAACTTTTATAAACCTGATCTCTGTAGTAGCCGGGAAAGACTATCCGAAGAAGCTTCTGGATGATGGTACGGATAGCCTCCTTATCAGGCTGGTTAAAGGGTGTCAGTGTATCGATGTCACGTCCGGATTCGTAGTCGGTCAAAATCGTATTGACCAGATGGCCGACTTCCTTGGTGCCGCTTTCTCTGCAAGTCATGATAAAAAACTCCTAAATAAAAACTGATTCTGTAAAATAAGGCTCAATGCCGTCTGCTGTCTGGTAAGCGGCATCCTTGACCCAGCCCTTGACGCCGGATTCGGTCTCTATGAAAAGGCTGGTCTTGCCGTCCTTGCAGTAGTATTTGGTAACATCAAGCTGTGTGCCGGCTTTGAGTTTTATCTTTTTCTTTTTGGCATTCTTTTTGATCGTCTTAAGATCGGGTGTCGTATAGACATACATGGGATGCTTCAAAGTATGAGACCAGTCCTCCATATTGTAGTAGGGAGTACCGTCCTCAAGATACTGAACATGTATGCTGGCGGAAATATCATAGGTACCGTTGGTCTTGGCCTTGAGTGTGCCTTTTTTCTTATTGACAGTAACCATCTGAAGCTTGCCGTTTTTGTTGGCAGTATCGATGCAACCAAAATCAATGGTGCATCTCCACTGTCCCAGGCCTGTGCCGGTTCCGAAGAAAACGTCCATGCTAAGATGATTGCCGGATACTTCGGGGGCCTTAGTGCTGTATGCGGTACAGTAGTCTATGTCGTCCTCATCAGTCATGGTGAAAAGCTCACGAAGCCAAGCGGACTTTACCAGTGCGAACTTGCCGGTAGCAGGCTTGTACTGATAGAAGCGGGGATCCGTCATATCACTGTCATCAAGCAGATTAAAGAATAAAAAGACACTGCCGTTTTCCAGCCGGATAAGGCGAAGTGAATTGGTGTCGCGGACAAAATTCTTTTTAGCTTTGGTAGAAGCAGCGTCATACTCAGCCTTGTCGGCCGTGACAGATTCCTCGTCATCAAAGTAAAAATACATGGGATTTTTGTCGGCCAGAGTCTGGGTGGCTGTCTTGCCGGTATCGGAAGCCTTGAAAGTCACCTCTATATCTGTATATTGTCCGTCTCCATCCTCGGATCCAACGGGTTTGAAACTAAAAATGTCATTTTTACCGTCGCCGGTCACGTCGATCTTGGCCGTCTTGTTGTATGAAGTGTAAGCAAAAAGCGGCTTATTGACTGTGGTATATATCTTGGCAGATGCAACGGGTGCGTTAAAATTAGCACATCCCAGTGCCAATACTCCTGTAAGGATAATTGATGTCAGTTTTTTCTTGTTCATAGTATACCTCCGTGTATAACCATCTAAGGAAAGGCTTTGATAAGCGTTTCTTAAGGTTTAATATACCATTTTACGTAGGGATTTACCACAGTTTTTGTTGGAAAAGTGCTATAAATAGGATATAATTGGGTCTATGGATATAAAAATGAGCAAAGTCCTTACGGGGCCGGCACCTTCGGTTTTTAATCTGGAGAGCTGTAATCTGAGCGGATTATCACTTCGGGAAGCCAAGCGGGAGATAGATCGCAGGCTTCTTGAGGGAGAGTGCGCCTTTCCGGCGGATCTGGCTCGGGGCGATACGGTTTTCCATAGGGTTATGAGAGAGTATGCCGGTCGTAGTGCGGATATCCTCAGCGGTGGTTATTCGGAGTCTCCGGTTGCTATCTTTGGAGACGGTGAGAAGGCCCGGGAGCTTGCAGAGGGACTTCGGAAAAGACATGTCTGCTGTGATGTATATCCGATTTCGGACTTAGAACCATCTGAGGATGGACCCAGGACTCAGGGAGATGTACTCAGGATCGGCAAGTGCACATACCGCATGGCCGTGATCATGGAGCAGGATGCGACCGCCCGCAGTTTTGAGGTATTTGATACACTTCCGCTTCCGGAGACCTTCACTCATATGGGTGAAAAGCTTCATGTGCTGGAGTTTCAAATATACAGGGTGCCGGAGGAGAGGCTTTCGGATACGGAGTCCGAGGCGCAGAGTATCGTTTCGGACCTTATTGGCAAAAAGCTTCATGAGTGTATAGTAACTCCGGATTCGGACTACCTTAGATATTATCACTATGAGCTTTCAGGGGCGTCTGTTTACTTTGTTTGTAATCAGGGCACCAAGGAGTTTAGGGGAAGGCTGATCATCGAGCATCCTATGCGCAATGCAGCCAATTCCCATCACGAAAAAAATGTCCGTCGTCTTTCTCTTAACACCAAGGCTATGGCGCCGGGGGTGGCATATACCTTTGATTCCTGGTCGGGGATCGTTGACAGGGCGGATTACATGGACGGTTCTTTTTCCATGACACTGGAGCCGGGCAAGAGCATCTTTCTTATTTTAGACAGGACTATTTCAAGTCTTGATGAGATAGGCAGGGCGCTGCCCAAGGATTATCTGGATCTTTTCCATTGCAGGGTCGTTCGCATGGAAGAGGACTGGAGTGCTGCGGAGGATGGCGGATCCGGTGCCAGCAGAGCTGTTTTTGAAGCAGAGAATAACAAGAGATACTTCCTGGAGATTGCCGATGCAGATGGCGGAGTGGAGTGCTTTGTCAACGGCGAGAGTATGGGAGTTCAGATATTACCGGCTTTTTGGTTTGATCTTAAAAAAGGAGTTAAGCCCGGACGCAACGAGCTGCTGATCGAAGTCATGTCAGAAGGCGGTAGCGGCAAGACGAGAGGCATCCGGCTTATAGAGTTTGGCGTATGATAGAAGATTATCTCAGGGCAAAAAGGATCGGAGACAGACAGGTGTCCAAGTCTCGTGGGCGTGGTGAGTATCCTTATCTCCCCGCGCTTGATGACATGGTTTCGCCTGCTGATATCGCATATGAGGAGCACGTGGGACTTTTGGAGATACCCACGGACCAGATTGTCGGGACCAAGACCTCCGGCAGGAGCAATGCTTTTTCCAGGGATTTCATGCCTGTACTGGAACCGGACAGTGAGTTTGCAACCAAGTGGTCGTCTCTTTATGATTCCCAGCTTCAGGAGGGTATCAGGGACGCTATCAAGGTCTATGAGTACCGCAGGCGCTTTTATGTCCAGGAGGGCAACAAGCGTGTCTCCATTACCAAGTATGTGGATGTATCCAGTATTTTGGGAGACGTTACCAGGGTTGTTCCCAAGTGGTCTGATGATCTTGACACCAGGATTTACTACGAGTTCCTGAAGTTCTACAGGGTCTGTCCTTTTTATGAGATCGCATTTACTCAGGAGGGTGGCTACGAGCGTCTGGCCGAGGTGATGGGTGAGAATCTTGAACAGACCTGGCACGAGGAGTCGGTAGAACTTTTGAGAAGTGCCTTCAGATCATTTGAGAGAGTGTATTTTTCATGCCATGGTGATAAGCTTTCCATTACGGCGGGAGATGCTTTTCTGATCTATACCCAGGTATATGATGTCCCTTCCATCATAGGTATGGACGAGGGACTCATGATCAAGCACATGGGCAAGCTTTGGACGGAATTTTTGGTTGCTGATACCGATGACAAGATCTCTTTGGTAGAGACTCCCGATGCCGGCAAAAAGGATACGGGTATCCTGGGCACGGGCTTTGGAAAAAGGACCAGAAATTATACGGCGGACAAGCCTCTTAAGATAGGCTTTATTTTCGATAAAACACCTGATACATCAGCATGGAATTATTCTCATGAGCTGGGACGTAATCACCTGGCAGATTGTTTTGAGGGCAGAGTAAGTACGAAAGCGTACTACTCCTGTGCTACGGATGAGGATGTCAGGCGTGCGGTTGATGATGCGGCTTCTGAGGGCTGCGAGGTTGTGTTCACGATATCACCCTCGCAGATGCCTGAGACTCTTCGGAGTGCTCTGCATTTCCCAGATATCAGGTTTATGAACTGCTCCATCAATCTGTCACACACCAGTGTCAGGACCTACTACGGCAAGATGTTTGAGGCAAAGTATCTGATGGGCGCTCTGGCGGCAACAGCGGCGGAGAATCATCGCATCGGATATCTGGAGGGATACCCGCTTTACGGTTCCATTGCCAATATCAATGCTTTTGCGGTAGGTGCAGCCATGGTGGACCCTAAGGCAGAGATCTATCTTTCCTGGTCAAGTCTTAAGATGGGAGAGTGGTGGCAGGAACAGATCATCAAGGAGGGGATCAAGGTATTCTCCGGTCAGGATCTCATCGCACCGTCACAGACCTCCATGGAGCATCGTGAGTATGGCGTTTATATCCGTGAGGATGACGGCAGTACAGTTAATCTTGCGACTCCGGTTTGGGACTGGGGACGCTACTACGAGCTTATAGTAAAGACCATTTTTGACGGAAGCTATGATCACCAGCCGGTGGATAAGACACGGGCACTCAATTACTGGTGGGGGATGGGTTCCGGAGTTATAGATGTTATAATGTCACAAAAGCTTTCCTATCAGACACGCAAGATGATTACCGCCCTGCGTCACGGGATAGTCTGCGGTAACATACACCCCTTTGACGGTGAGTTGCGTTCAACCACAGATATCATACAGGGGCCGGATGGCGGACGACTTTCCAATGATGCGATCATCCGTATGGATTGGCTTTGCGACAACGTTATAGGCGAGATACCCAGGATGGATGAGATCCGCGATGAGGCAAGATCCTCCATAGAGGTCAGCGGTGTTGTGGAGGACAAGAAATGAAGATCCTTGTTCTGGCCGATGTAGAGAACAGGGGACTATGGGATTTTTACGAAAAGTCTAAGACAGAGGATATCGATCTGATCATATCCTGCGGAGATCTGAATCCGGACTACCTGCAGTTCCTTGTTACCATGACGTCATTGCCCCTTCTGTATGTCAGGGGCAATCATGATAAAAAATATGATCATAATCCGCCGCTTGGGTGTATACCGATAGATGATACCATATATAATTTCCGGGGGCTTCGTATTCTGGGCCTGGGCGGAAGTATGCGTTATCATGATGGTACGGATATGTATACCGAGTCCGAAATGCGACATAGGATCAGCAAGCTTCGTAAGCGCATGATGATGACAGGCGGCTTCGATCTGCTGGTGACTCATGCTCCTGCAGCGGGATACGGTGATATGGAGGATCTGCCACACAGGGGTTTTCAGTGCTTCAATACTCTGATAGAAAAGTGGCGTCCGAAATATATGGTACATGGACATGTTCATAAGGAGTACGGGCATTTTGTCCGAAGTCGGACTCACGAGACAGGGTGCAGCATTATCAATGCTTATGACGCTTATGTTTTGGAGGTTTCGGATGATGAGCATCCGCCCTATGGCAAGACGGGCTCACCGCTTTATGATATGTATATTTCTATAACCGGGAAGGGAAGGCAATGAGTTCTGACAACAAAGAGAAGCAGTATGAACTGCTCCGCAGATGGATAAGCCGGGATGAGAGGGCCGGTACTAAGGACGCAGTTCGTTATCATAGAATGAAAAAAGAGGCTGATCGTGCCGGTGGAGGAGAGATCCTGAGACTGTATCTATGGTGGTATTTTGACAGGATGACAGGCGTAGACGGCAGCAGTTTTTTTGAAAGCGAGGCCGGAGAACGGTGCATGGCCCTTATCAGGGGAGATGTTTCCGAGGACAGATTGACGGGCTGGGTGCCCTATGTTATCGTTACGATCCTTGTTGTTTTGACAGGTGTACTTATCTTCCTCAATATATATACCGGGAGGCTCTGATATATATGAATTCAAGCGAAGAGATGACGATGTCCGTTTCGCCTATATGCAGGGGTGAGGACGGAAAAAAGTACGCCTATGTTTCCTTCGAGGCAAAAGGACGAAGGGCTGAGGGAGTTATCCCGGCCTGCCGCATAAAATCTGCGGATCGGTTTACTCCGGAGGAGATAGATGCACTTGAGGTTTATATGCGTGAGAATCTGCCTACATTGAAAAAGATGGCGGCGCAGATCAACGTGATGGATGCGTTCCTTAACAACAATAACTAATATGAGGTGATCAAATTGAAGTTTTTTACAACATCCATGGTAGCACTGGTTTTAGCCTTTCTTTTGGCAATGGTAGTCAACCTTCCATTCCTGAGGAGAGACAGTATTTCCCATAAGGGTTCCGGCAAGGGAATGATAGCCGTAAGGGTTATCCTTATATTTGTCATTTTCTTTGTTGCCGGCGGCTTTATCTATTTCAATATTTACTATCATGCTGGAGAGACTGCCGAGGAGGCCATGAAGGGCAGCGAGACAGTCAAGGTTGTTGAGGTGGCTCACGGCAGGATGTTTGACGGACCGGGAGAGGACACGGCACTTGTTTTCTATCCCGGAGCCAAGGTTGATGCCCCGGCATATGCACCTCTTATGATGGCTCTTGCTGAGAGAGGAATAGATGTATTCCTGCCTGATATGCCGATCCGCATGGCTATGTTCGGAAGAGGATTTGCCGCAGATTATGTTGACGCTTATGATTATGATACCTGGATCATGGGTGGCCATTCTCTTGGCGGCGCTATGGCCAGCTTTTTTGCTACAACCCGTCCTGACAAGATCGACGGAATATTGATGCTGGCGTCATATCCCTCAAAACCCATTTTGGAAGATCAGGTTTTGTATTCTGTTCTCGGAACCAGTGACGGTATCATTAACTGGAAGCTTTACGAGGAAGATAAGAAAAACTGGCCCAAGGAAGCTAAAGAGATCAAGATAGAGGGCGGCAACCATTCCGGATTCGGTGATTACGGTCTCCAGCAGGGCGACAATGAAGCGGCTATCTCCAATGAGGTCCAGTGGAGCGCTACGGTCAAGGCAGCACTCCAGATGCAGGCGGAGATAAAAGCAAAGAAGTGACCGGATGTATAGATATATGGTTATAAGGGTATGAAAGGAAATATCATGAGAAGTAATAAGGGTAGAAAAATAGGTGTTGTGCTTCTTGCGCTGCTGATGGCGTTTACGCTTTCGGCCGGACAGATAGCCGTTTCACAGGCGGCATCTCCTTCACTCAAGAAGTCCAAGATCGGACTTACCGTGGGAGAAAAGTATAAGCTTACTGTCAAAAACCTTCCCAAGGGTGCTAAGGTCACATATTCCTCAAGTAAAAAGGCAGTTGCGGCTGTTTCCAAAAAGGGAGTTATCAAGGCAAAGAGTGCGGGCAAGGCAAACATCAAAGTCACTATTAAAAAGAAAAATAAGGTGATCAAAAAGCTTACCTGCAAGGTTACGGTAAGGGCAGTCGGCATTTCTGAGGACGAACCCTACACACCCAAAGTAGATCCTCTTTTTTCAGGAGATAAGAGTGCAAAGCTTGACGATGCATTTGTTAAGCAGACCATGAACTTCTCAATCGATCTTTTTAAGGCGAGTACGACTTCGGATATAGCAGAGGGAGACAATGTTCTTATCTCATCACAGTCTGTTCTTACGGATATGATGATGGCGACAGGCGGTGCCAAGGGAACAAATCTCAGCGAGCTTGAGAAAGTTATGTGCGGCGATGTAGGCTTTGAGACCTTCAGGAAGTCTCTTTCGGACATGAATGCCAGGATGATCTATTCAGATCCGGTGAGATTTCATATCGCTAATTCCGTCTGGATCAGAGATGATGCTGATAGGATACAGGTAAAGCAGGATTTCCTGGATCAGGGACTTAAGTATTATAACGCTGAGTCTTACCAGCTTCCTTTTGACGAGGCCATGGTGACAAAAGTCAATGACTGGGTCAATGACAACACTCTGGGAATGATCCCTAAACTTTTAGATAAGGTCCCCTCGGAGGATGATGTGATGCACCTTATCAATGCACTTGCTTTTGAAGGGGCGTGGGCTGATCAGTATGACGATTATCAGGTGCTTAAGGACCAGACATTTAAGTCCGGTTCCGGACAAGAGTACAAGGTCAACATGCTTTGTGACAAGCAGGGAGCATACCTCAAGGATGATAATGCGGTTGGCTTTACCAGACTTTACAAGGGCGGACAGTATTCATTTGTAGCTATCCTTCCCGATGAAAAGCTTGGGGTTGAAGGTTACCTTAAGTCCATGACCGGTGATTCATTTACAAAGTTCTATAACAGCAGAGAGTACGGCGCAGATGTTTATACCAGACTTCCCGAGTTTAAGTATGATTACAATACAGAACTCAATGGCGCCCTCCAGAATATGGGTATCAAAGAGGCCTTTACACAGGCAGCTGATTTTTCGGGAATGGCTGATACAAAGTCCGGAGCACTTTATATAGGAAAGGTTGTTCACAAGACACATATCGAACTTGATAAGAATGGTACCAAGGCAGCGGCTGTGACAGATATTTCAATGGTAGACGCAACATCCATACAGGATCCTAAGCCTCAGATCAATATTTATCTCGATAGACCTTTCATCTATGCTATAGTTCAGACAGAGACCGGTCTTCCGGTGTTTATGGGAGTGGTTAACAAGTTTTAGGAGGAAGTTATGAATAAGATAGGAAGTTTTTTGAATGAGGCGGGAGTATTCTATCTTGCAACAGTAGATGGTGATCAGCCCAGGCTTCGTCCTTTGGGTATGCATCTTTCCATTGATGATGTAGAGTATTTTGGCGTTGGCGACTTTAAGGCTGTTTACAGACAGCTTTTGGCTAATCCCAAGTGCGAGATCGTAGCTGCCAAGCCCAACGGCCACTGGCTCCGCTATACAGGCAAGGCAGTTTTCGATGATGATCCCAAGTACGCTGAGATCGCACTCAAGGATTCACCGAACCTCAAGGATATTTATAATGAAGAAACAGGCCACAAGATCATGATCTTCCACCTGGAAGATGCCACTGCAGTGGACATCGAGATTATGGGCGAGGGAGAATCCCTATTGTAATTGAGGATATCAATCTTGAACAATCTTTGCTAGACTGGTTGTGATGAAAAACAACAGCAATAATAAATAGCACCGGAGCGTGTGTGATACCCGTAGCGACCTTTGTTTTCCGTCGTCACTTACGCGTCGTATTTTGACGCGTTATGTGACGTGACGAGAAAAATATGAGCGAAAGCGTGTCGCCAAGGGTATTACACCGTCCGGTGCGTTTTTTTATATTCTATTTTTTATACTCGCAACAAGTCTATCATCCGTCTTATCGATGAGGATTACATCATCAGCCTGTATCTCACCTCCAAGTATGATCCTTGCAGACAGCGTTTCAACATGCTTCTGCAAGAACCTTTTGAGCGGCCTTGCGCCGTACACAGGATCAAATCCATTCTCGATAATATAATTTCTTGCAGCATCAGTGAGCTCAACACTAAGTTCTCTGTCTGCGATCCTCTCGTTAAGTTCCTTCATAAGAAGATCTGTAATACTGCCGATGGCCTCTTTGGTCAGAGGTGAGAACATGATAGTCTCATCAAGTCTGTTCAAGAATTCCGGTCTGAAGCTTGCGCGAAGTTCAGCCATGACCATCTCTCTAGCTTCATCCGATATCGTACCATCCTCGGTGATACCGTCAAGAAGAGCACCGGCGCCGATATTAGATGTAAGGATGATGATAGTGTTCTTGAAGTCTACGGTCCGTCCCTGGCTGTCGGTTATACGGCCGTCATCCAATACCTGAAGCAGGATGTTGAATACATCCGGATGAGCCTTTTCTACTTCATCAAAGAGAACTACGGAGTAGGGCTTTCTTCTTACAGCCTCAGTAAGCTGGCCACCCTCATCATATCCTACATATCCGGGAGGCGCTCCGATAAGGCGTGAAGTGGAGTGCTTTTCCATGTACTCGGTCATATCGATCCTGACGATGTTGTTCTCGTCATCAAAGAGGGCAGCAGCAAGTGATTTTGCAAGTTCTGTCTTACCCACACCGGTAGGTCCCAGGAAAAGGAAGGAGCCGATGGGCTTTCCGGGATCCTTGATACCTGCTTTGGATCTGATGATGGCCTCGGTAACCTTTTCGACAGCCTCATCCTGACCGACAACTCTGGATCTGAGCTGCTCATCCAGATGGAGAGTCTTGTTACGCTCGGTTTCGGAAAGCTTGGCTACGGGTATCCCGGTCCATCTGGAAACGATGGCAGCGATCTCATCATCCGTAACGGACTCATGGACCAGTGAGACATCTTTCTTTTTAAGCTGCTCTTCCTTTTCGGCAAGATCCTGCTCGAGCTGTGGAAGCTTGCCGTACTGGAGCTCTGCGGCTTTTTCGTAATCATTGGACTCCTGAGCCTTTTCAATCTCGCTGCGAAGCTTTTCCAGTTCCTCTCTAAGGGAAGAAACACGGCCCACTGCATCTTTTTCGGTTTCCCACTGAGCCTTCTTGGCGGAAAAGTCATCCTGAAGCTCGGAAAGATCCTTTTGAAGGGCATCAAGACGGTCTTTGGAGATGCTGTCCGTTTCTTTTTTGAGAGCTGTTTCTTCTATTTTAAGTTGTGTAATTTTTCTGTTGAGCTCATCCAGCTCTGCGGGCATGGAATCCAGCTCCGTTTTAATGGAAGCGCAGGCCTCGTCCACAAGGTCGATTGCCTTGTCGGGAAGGAAGCGGTCGCTGATATATCTGTCGGAAAGAGTAGCAGCGGCTACGAGAGCAGCGTCGGTTATCTTGACGCCGTGGTATACTTCGTATCTTTCCTTGATGCCGCGAAGGATGGAGATGGTATCCTCAACAGTAGGCTCATCCACCATAACCGGCTGGAATCTTCTCTCGAGGGCGGGATCCTTTTCTACATATTTTCTGTACTCGTCCAAAGTGGTGGCACCGATGCAGTGAAGTTCGCCACGGGCCAGCATGGGCTTCAGCAGATTGCCGGCATCCATGGAACCCTCGGTCTTGCCTGCCCCGACTATGGTATGAAGCTCATCTATGAAAAGGATGATCTGGCCGTCAGACTTTTTGACTTCTTCGAGAACGGCCTTGAGTCTTTCCTCGAACTCACCGCGATACTTGGCACCTGCGATAAGGGCGCCCATATCAAGGGCAAAAACACGCTTGTCTTTGAGAGCCTCGGGAACGTCGCCTCTTACGATACGCTGGGCCAGACCCTCTACGGCTGCGGTTTTACCTACGCCGGGCTCGCCGATAAGAACTGGGTTGTTCTTGGTCTTGCGGGAAAGGATACGGATCACGTTGCGGATCTCCGAGTCTCTTCCTATTACAGGGTCAAGCTTTTTGTCCCTGGCGCGCTGGACCATGTCGTATCCGTACTTCTCCAGTGAATCGTAGGTGTCCTCCGGATTGTCGGAAGTGACACGCTGGTTTCCGCGAACGGTGGAGAGGGCTTCAAGAAATCGCTCTCTTGTAATGCCGAATTCCCTGAACTTTTCCTTGATGGCAGAATTGGGATTCTTGATCATGGAAAGGAAAAGGTGCTCAACGGAAACGTACTCGTCACCAAAAGCCTTTGCTTCGTCCTCAGCGGTGATCAAAACTTCATTGAGTTTTTTGCCCACATAGACATTGGCTCCGCCGGAGACCTTAACTCTTTTTTCCACAAGCGCCTCAGCGTCTGCTTTAAAATAAGGAAGATCTATTTCCATCTTTTCGATGAGTCTGGGGATCAGACCATCCTCCTGCGAAAGGAGGGCAAGAAGGAGATGCTCCTGCTCGATCTCCTGATTACCGTGTTCAACAGCCAGCTTCTCGCAATCATTGATGGCTTGCACGGACTTTTGTGTAAACTTCTGTATATTCATAAAGCCTCACCTCCGAAAATGAATAACTACCTATTTATAAATCGAGTTTAGTTTATCACGAATTAGCACTCTCGTCAAGAGAGTGCTAATTGCGATAGTTGAATGATTATGATACAGTATGGCTTAGTTGATTAGTGCAAATATGGTCTCTTGCGCGGTCAATGGTACCGTACCGCCCGATACAATAGTGTACTTAAATAAATACAAGAATTTTAAATTAGTGCTTGCAATCCGTTGAATTCTAATGTATACTACCACTTGCTGTGACATTGATAGCTATGAAGCGTGAGGTTGCTGCGAATTGAGATTAACCCACTCATACGCAGGTTTTCCGTGGAGCGAATGTCTGAGTCGAGAACAAGACGACAAGTCACTGTACTAAAAGGTCTACTATATTGTAGAAACACCGTGCGTTTTCATATAGGACACACACGGGAGAGTGTACAGTCACCGCTTGTCGTACTACAAAGTGCGAAAAGGAGGCGACTTTTTTTATGGCAACACAGGTAATGAGAATCACACTCAAGGCTTACGATCATGAGCTGGTAGATGCTTCTGCAAAGAAGATCATCGACACTGTTAAGAAGAACGGTGCAGACGTTTCAGGTCCCGTACCCCTTCCTACTAAAAAGGAAGTAGTTACGATCCTTCGTGCAGTTCATAAGTATAAGGATTCACGTGAGCAGTTTGAGCAGAGGACACACAAGAGACTCATCGATATCATCACACCTACCCAGAAGACTGTTGACGCACTGTCACGTCTTGAGATGCCTGCAGGTGTTTACATTGATATAAAGATGAAGAACAAGTGATTATTCAGGCGTAGATCCGAGATACGCGACCTCATGCTTGCATGAAAGGGAGCGGATGAGGATCGAAGGCCGCATAGGCTATCCTAAAGTACATGAGCAAGAAGCGGAGCGGATTGCGAATGAAGTTTAGGATAAAGCATGAATAATCTGGTTAAGAACGATAAACGATAATCGTTCCAATGACTAAGGAGGTATTTATGAAAAAGGCAATTCTTGCCACAAAGCTTGGCATGACACAGGTTTGGAATGCAGACGGCGAGCTGGTACCCGTTACCGTACTTGAGGCTGGCCCCTGTGTAGTAACACAGATCAAGACAATCGAGAACGATGGCTATGAGGCAGTTCAGGTTGGTTTTGGCGACAAGCCTGTTAAGGTAGTTACCAAGGATGCTGCAGGACGTAAGAGCGTTGCTCATCGTCACGGTATCAACAAGCCTGTTAAGGGTCATCTTGACAAGGCAGGTGTTTCACCTAAGCGTTATATCAGAGAGTTCCGCTTTGAGAACTCCGGCGAGTATCAGCTTGCTCAGGAGATCAAGGCTGACATCTTTGCTGAGGGAGATAAGGTAGATGCTACTGCAATCTCCAAGGGCAAAGGCTTCCAGGGCACTATCAAGCGTCTTGGACAGCACAGAGGACCCATGGCACATGGTTCCAAGTTCCATCGTCATCAGGGATCCAACGGATCATGCTCCACACCCAGCCGTGTATTCAAGGGCAAGGGAATGCCCGGACACATGGGATCAGTAAGAGTAACAATCCAGAACCTTGAGATCGTTCGTGTTGATGCAGAGAAGAACCTGCTCCTTGTTAAGGGTGCGGTTCCCGGACCCAAGAAGTCACTTGTGACGATCAAGGAATCAGTTAAGGCGTAACGATTTTACAGATGATGAAAGGAGGAGCTATCATGGCTCAGGTATCCGTATTTAATATGGACGGCAAGGAGGTCGGAAAGATCGATCTCGCCGATGCCGTTTTCGGAGTAGAAGTTAATGAACACCTGGTACATCAGGCAGTGCTGCTTCAGCTTGCCAACAAGCGCCAGGGTACACAGAAGGCTAAGACCCGTTCCGAGGTTTCCGGAGGCGGACGTAAGCCTTGGAGACAGAAGGGCACAGGTCATGCTCGTCAGGGTTCAACCAGAAGCCCTCAGTGGACAGGCGGCGGTATGGTATTCGCACCCGTTCCCAGAGATTACTCATTCAAGATGAACAAGAAGGAAAAGAGAGCAGCTCTTAAGTCTGCACTTTCCAACGCTGTTAATGAGAACAATCTCATCGTTGTAGATAAGCTTGAACTTTCCGAGATCAAGACCAAGGAGTTTGCAAAGGTTCTTTCAAACCTTGATGCAGCAAAGTCACTGGTAGTTCTTGGAGACATGAATGAAAATGTTGTTGCAAGCGCACGTAACATCCCTGATGTTAAGACTACACAGACATCCGAGCTCAATGTATTCGATGTACTTAAGTATGGCAAGGTAGTCATCACACAGGATGCTGTTAAGACTATTGAGGAGGTGTATGCATAATGGCAAACATTCAGTATTATGACGTCATTCTTCGTCCGGTAGTTACCGAGAAGAGCATGGGCCAGATGGGCGAGCGTAAGTACACCTTTTTCGTACATCCTGAGGCTAACAAGGTTATGATCAAAGAGGCTGTTGAGAAGATGTTCGACGGCGTCAAGGTTTCAAAGGTCAACACCATGAACTGCGACGGCAAGAAAAAGCGCCGTGGCATGACCTACGGAAGAACAGCAAAGCAGAAGAAAGCTGTTGTATTCCTTACAGAGGATTCAAAAGAGATCGAGATCTTCTCAGGTCTGTAAAATCCTCATCCATACGCACAAAAGCGTGATATCAAATGTTGTGAAAGGAGTTAGAAATGGGAATCAAAACATACAACCCATATACACCTTCCCGGAGGAATATGACAGGATCAGATTTTTCCGAGATTACAAAGAAAGAGCCTGAGAGATCACTGCTTACTTCCAAGAAAAAGCATGCTGGTCGTAACAATCAGGGTAAGATAACAGTTCGTCATCATGGCGGCGGCAATCGTAACAAGTATCGTATCATCGATTTCAAGCGCAATAAGAAGGATGGAATTCCCGCAAAGGTTGTTGGTATCGAGTACGATCCTAACCGCAGCGCTAATATCGCTCTTATCTGCTATGCAGACGGCGAGAAAGCATACATCCTGGCACCCGAGGGTCTTAAGGACGGCATGACCGTAATGAGCGGTCCTGATGCCGAAGTAAGGATCGGCAACTGCCTTCCTCTTTCAGAGATCCCTGTAGGTACCATGATCCACAATATTGAGCTTCATCCCGGCAAGGGTGGCCAGATGGTTCGTGCAGCAGGTAATGCAGCACAGCTCATGGCTAAAGAAGGAAAGTACGCAACACTTCGTCTTCCTTCAGGCGAGATGAGAATGGTACCCATCGGCTGCCGTGCAACCATTGGTACTATCGGTAACGGAGACCACAACCTTATCAAGATCGGTAAGGCAGGACGTAAGCGTCACATGGGTATCCGTCCTACAGTCCGCGGTTCAGTTATGAACCCCAATGACCATCCTCATGGAGGTGGTGAGGGTAAGGCACCTATCGGTCGTCCCGGTCCCTGCACACCTTGGGGTAAGCCGGCCCTTGGTCTTAAGACACGTAAGAAGCATAAGGCTTCTAACAAGCTCATCGTTAGAAGAAGAAACGGCAAGGGATTGAAGTAAGGAGGATAACATGTCACGTTCACTTAAAAAAGGACCTTTCGCTGATGAAAGCTTATTAAAGAAGATAGATGCACTGAATGCGTCTGGTGACAAGTCGGTTGTTAAGACCTGGTCCCGCCGTTCAACTATCTTCCCTCAGTTCGTAGGACACACCATCGCCGTACATGACGGTCGTAAGCATGTGCCCGTTTATATCACAGAGGATATGGTAGGACACAAGCTTGGAGAGTTCGTTGCTACCCGCACATATCGCGGACACGGCAAGGATGAGAAGAAGTCCGGCGCAAGGTAAGTTCAGATTGAAAGGAGATTTTTGTCATGGCTAAGGGACATAGAACCCAAATAAAGCGTGAGAGAAACGAAATTAAAGATACACGCCCCAGCGCTAAGCTTTCCTATGCTCGCATTCCCGTAAGCAAGGCTTGCTTCGTTCTTGACGCAATCCGCGGCAAGGATGTTCAGAGCGCACTTGGAATTTTGGCGTATAACCCCCGGTATGCATCCGGTGTGATCGAGAAGCTCTTAAAGTCTGCGATCGCTAACGCAGAGAACAATAACGGTCTCAAGGCAGAGGATCTGTACATTGCAGAGTGCTATGCAAACAAGGGACCTACGATGAAGCGTATCCAGCCCAGAGCACAGGGCCGCGCATATCGTATCGAGAAGAGAATGAGTCACATCACCATCGTTTTGGATGAGAAATAAGGAGGTTATCAATGGGACAGAAAGTTAATCCGCACGGGCTGCGTGTCGGCATCATAAAGGACTGGGATTCCAGATGGTATGCCGAGAGCGAATTTGCAGATTACCTCAAGGAGGATCATGAGATCCGTACTTTCCTTAAGAAGAAGCTTTACGCTGCAGGTGTTTCAAAGGTTGAGATCGAGCGTGCTTCCGATAGGGTTAAGGTAGTTGTTCATACAGCTAAGCCCGGCGTTGTAATCGGTAAGGGTGGAGCAGAGATCGAGAAGATCAAGAGCGATCTTGCAAAGCTTACCGACAAGAAGCTTGTTGTAGATATCAAAGAGGTTAAGCGTCCTGATAAGGATGCACAGCTGGTTGCAGAGAATATCGCAGGTCAGCTTGAGAACCGTGTTTCATTCCGTCGTGCTATGAAGTCATGCATCAGCCGTTCCATGAAGGCAGGAGTTCTTGGTATCAAGACTCAGTGCGCAGGACGTCTTGGCGGTGCAGATATGGCTCGTACAGAGACATACAATGAGGGAACAATTCCCCTTCAGACACTTCGCGCAGATATCGATTATGGTTTTGCAGAGGCAGACACCACTTATGGTAAGGTAGGTGTTAAGGTCTGGATCTACAAGGGAGAGGTACTTCCCGGCAAGAAAAATGCCCAGAATGAGGAAGGAGGCAAAAACTAATGTTAATGCCTAAGCGTGTTAAGCATCGTAAGCAGTTCCGTGGCACTATGACCGGAAAAGCGATGCGTGGAAACAAGATCACATTTGGTGAGTTCGGTATCGTATCTCAGGATCCTTGCTGGATCACAGCAAATCAGATAGAGGCAGCCCGTATCGCCATGACACGTCATGTAAAGCGTGGTGGTAAGGTTTGGATCAAGGTATTCCCTGATCATCCCGTATCAGCTCAGCCTGCTGAGACTCGAATGGGTAAAGGAAAGGGTGCTCTTGATTACTGGGTAGCTGTAGTTAAGCCCGGCCGTGTTCTTTTCGAGATCGCCGGCGTACCTGAAGATGTTGCAAGAGAGGCACTTCGCCTTGCTACACATAAGCTCCCCTGCAGATGCAAGATAGTATCTCGCGCAGATTTGGAAGGCGGTGAAGCATAATGAAGAGTAGAGATTTTGTAAAGGATCTGGACGCACAGTCCGTTGATGAGCTTAATGCTCGTCTCGTAGAGGCAAAAAAGGAACTTTTCAATCTGAGATTTCAGAATGCTACAAATCAGCTGGATAACACCGGAAGGATCCGTGAAGTTAGACGCAATATCGCAAGGATATCCACGGTACTTACCCAGAAGGCAAATCAGTAATCGGATTGAGAAAGGAGAAAAGCCGTGGAAGAAAGAAATCTTAGAAAGACCCGGGTGGGTATCGTTGTCAGCGATAAGATGGACAAGACCATCGTAGTTGCAGTTCGTGACAATGTTCGCCATCCTCTTTATAACAAGATCATCAAGAAGACTTATAAGCTTAAGGCTCATGATGAAGAGAATAACGCTCATGAGGGCGATACCGTTCGCGTTATGGAGACCAGACCACTTTCCAAGGACAAGAGATGGAGACTGGTTGAGGTCGTAGAGCGCGCTAAGTAAGGAGGAAGAGATGGTACAGCAGGAAAGCAGATTAAGGGTAGCCGACAATACCGGTGCGAAGGAGCTGCTTTGCATCCGTGTTATAGGCGGATCTACCAGGAGATATGCCAATATCGGCGATGTAATTACTGCCAGCGTCAAAGATGCAACACCCGGTGGTGTTGTTAAAAAGGGCGATGTAGTTAAGGCAGTCGTAGTCCGCACCAAGAAGGGTGCACGTCGTAAGGATGGCTCATACATCAAGTTTGATGAGAATGCAGCAGTTATCATCAAGGACGACAAGACTCCGAAAGGAACCCGTATATTTGGACCCGTAGCTAGAGAGCTTCGTGACAAGCAGTTCATGAAGATCGTATCTCTCGCTCCGGAGGTATTATAGGAGGAAAACATGGCTACATCGAAGATTAAAAAAGGCGATATGGTTCGTGTTATCGCAGGTGCCGAGAAAGACAATGAAGGCAAGGTAATCGCAGTTGATCACAAGAAGGGCACAGTTACTGTTGAGGGTGTTCGCATGATCAAGAAGCACACAAAGCCTTCTATGGCTAATCAGGCCGGCGGCATCATTGAGCAGGAAGGACCTATCGATATTTCCAACGTAATGCTTCTCGTCGGTGGTAAGACGACCCGTGTCGGATTCAAGATGGATGGTGACAAGAAGGTCCGCTACGCCAAAGCAACCGGCGAAGTGATCGATTAAGGAGGATAGGGCGTTGAGTAGATTAAAAGAACAGTATCAGAGCGACATCGTCGCAAAGATGACATCTAAATTCGGCTATAAGAACGTCATGGAAGTTCCCAAGCTGGATAAGATAGTAGTTAACATGGGTGTTGGTGAGGCTAAAGAGAATCAGAAGATCCTCGAGGCTGCTATGACAGACATGGAGGCTATCACAGGACAGAAGGCCGTTATTACTAAGGCTAAGAATTCTGTGGCTAACTTCAAGATCCGTGAGGGAATGGGAATCGGATGCAAGACCACACTTCGTGGCGAGAAGATGTATGAGTTTGCTGATCGTCTGATCAACCTCGCACTTCCCCGTGTCCGTGACTTCCGTGGAGTTAACCCTAACTCATTTGACGGCAGAGGAAACTATGCTCTCGGAATCAAGGAGCAGATCATTTTCCCTGAGATCGAGTATGATAAGGTAGACAAGGTTCGTGGTATGGACATCATCTTTGTTACCACAGCCAAGACGGATGAAGAGGCAAGAGAGCTGCTTAGGCTTTTCGGAATGCCTTTTGCGAAGTAAGGAGGAGAGACCATGGCAAAGAAGTCAATGAAGATCAAACAGCAGCGTAAGCAAAAGTTCTCCACCAGAGAGTACACACGTTGCAGAGTTTGCGGTCGCCCTCATAGCGTGCTCCGCAAGTATGGCATCTGCCGCGTATGCTTCCGTGAGATGGCTTACAAAGGCGAGATCCCCGGTGTCAAGAAGGCTAGTTGGTAGACCGGCGACACTATTTATCTATTTAATAAAACAGGAGGAAAACATATCATGACAATGAGTGATCCTATCGCAGATATGCTTACCAGAATCCGTAATGCCAATACTGCGAAACATGACACCGTAGATATCCCCTCTTCCAAGATGAAGGTTGCTATTGCCAACATCCTTGTAGACGAGGGTTATATAGAGAAGTATGAGCTCCTTGATGAGGGTAACTTCAAGAACATCCATGTTACCATGAAGTATACCGGTCAGAAGAAGGACCGCATCATTACTGGAATCAAGCGTATCTCCAAGCCCGGACTTCGTATCTATGCCGGCAAGGATGAGATCCCTTCAGTTCTCGGAGGACTTGGCGTAGCCATCCTTTCAACAAACAAGGGAATCCTTACTGATAAGCAGGCTAAGAAGGAGCAGGTTGGAGGAGAAGTTCTGGCTTTCGTTTGGTAGACCGAAAGCTTCGAGACAAATCGGAGCGATAGCGACAGATGAGTCCGAAGCGAGGTCGTTCTGTGAGATTAGCAAGCGCAAGCCGTAGGCACCGCGCGAGCTTAGCGAAGCAGAACTTCCTTGTGAAAATAGTAGTATATAGGAAAAATAATAGGAGGCGAAGATGTCACGAGTAGGAAGAATGCCTATCGCGGTACCTGCAGGCGTTACTGTAGATATTGCAGAAAATAACCATGTGACGGTAAAAGGACCCAAGGGAACTTTGGAGAGAACTCTCCCGTCCGAGATGGAGATCACAAAAGAGGGCGAGGAGATTATTGTTAAGCGTCCCAACGACCTCAAGAGAATGAAGTCGCTGCATGGACTTACCAGAACCCTTATTTCCAACATGGTCATCGGTGTTACTGATGGTTATCAGAAGGTTCTGGAGGTTAACGGTGTAGGTTTCAGAGCTGCTAAGCAGGGTAAGAAGCTCACACTTAACCTTGGATTTTCACATCCTGTAGAGATGGAGGATCCTGAAGGTATCGAGACAACAGTTGAGAACAACATCATCACTGTTAAGGGTATCGACAAAGAAAGAGTTGGCCAGTTTGCGGCAGAGATCAGGGACAAGAAGCGTCCTGAGCCGTACAAGGGCAAGGGAATCAAGTATTCCGATGAAGTTATCCGTCGTAAGGTCGGAAAGACCGGTAAGAAGTAAGGAAAGGAGTAAGAGATGGTCAGCAAGAAATCAAAAGCTGTTGTTCGTGAAAATAAGCACAGAAGACTTCGCCATACGCTCTCCGGTACTTCTGAGAGACCCCGTATGTCAGTGTTCCGCAGCAACAATCATATGTATGTTCAGATCATTGATGATACAAAGGGTGGTACGCTGGTAGCTGCTTCTACAGTAGAGAAGGAAGTATCAGACGGTCTCAAGAAGACTAATGATACCGATGCTGCAAAGAAGCTTGGCGGCGTAATTGCAAAGCGTGCTCTCGATAAGGGAATCAAGACGGTGGTATTTGACAGAGGTGGTTTCATCTATGCAGGCAAGGTTGCCGCACTCGCAGATGCAGCCAGAGAAGCCGGATTGGATTTTTAAGGAGGAAGCATAGATGAAGCGTTCAATGGTTGACGTAAGTCAGATAGAAGAATTAAAAGAGAATGTTGTTTCCATCAAGCGCGTTACCAAGGTAGTTAAGGGTGGACGTAATATGCGTTTCACCGCCCTGGTAGTTGTAGGAGATGAAAACGGACATGTTGGTGCCGGCCTCGGTAAGGCTACCGAGATCCCGGAGGCGATCCGCAAGGGCAAGGAAGATGCTATCAAGCAGATGATCACCGTTAAGCTCGATGCGAATCACAGTATCACACATGATATAACCGGCAAGCACACAGGAGCTTCCGTACTTCTTAAGAAGGCTCCCGAAGGTACCGGTATCATCGCAGGCGGTCCTGCTCGTGCAGTCTGCGAGCTGGCAGGGATCACAAACATCCGTACAAAGTCCCTGGGTTCATCAAATAAGCAGAACGTTGTTCTTGCTACAATTGATGCACTTTCACAGCTCAAGTCACCCGAGGAAGTTGCTGCTCTCCGCGGCAAGTCTGTAGACGAGATCACCGGCTAAGGAGGTATAAGATGGCTAGCAAACTTAAAATCACTCTTATCAAATCCCCCATCGGTGCAGTTCCGAAGAATAAAAAGACAGTTGAGGCTCTTGGTCTCCGTAAGATCGGTAAGACAGTTGAGATGCCTGATAACGATGCTGTCCGCGGGATGATACAGAGAGTTCGTCACTTGGTATCAGTAGAGGAAGTATAGGAGGTATCCCATGGATTTATCTAATTTACAGCCCGCTGAAGGCTCAAGATCCAGCGATAATTTCCGCAGGGGTCGTGGCCATGGAAGCGGTAACGGAAAGACCGCAGGTAAGGGACACAAGGGTCAGAAGGCTCGTTCAGGTGCTCCCCGTCTCGGTTTCGAGGGAGGTCAGATGCCTCTTTTCCGCCGTATTCCCAAGCGCGGATTTAAAAACAGAAATACACTCAACATTGTTGGCATTAATGTATCCGATCTTGAGAGATTCGAGGACGGTGCAGATGTAACTCTTGAGAGCCTTATCGAGTATGGTGTTATCAAGAACATCCGTGACGGTGTTAAGATCCTTGGTAACGGCAACCTTACAAAGAAGCTCAATGTAAGAGTTAACGCATACAGTGCCAGTGCAAAAGAGAAGATTGAGGCTGCAGGCGGAAAAGCAGAGGTGATCTAATGTTTGAGACGATCGTAGGCGCTTTCAAAGTAAAGGATATGCGTAAGCGCCTGTTATTCACATTCCTTATGCTGATCGTTGTCAGGATGGGATCACAGCTTCCCGTTCCCGGCGTCGATCCGGATGTCTTCAAGGAGATGTTTGGCAATGTCGGTGATTCCATGAATTTCTTCAATTCAATCACCGGTGGTTCTTTTGAGCAGATGTCTATCTTTGCACTTAACATCACACCTTACATTACGGCATCCATTATCATCCAGCTCCTTACCATCTCTTTCCCCAAGTTGGAAGAGATGCAGAGAGATGGAGAAGATGGCCGCAAGAAGCTTACACAGATCACCAGATATCTTACTATCGGCCTTTCTGTGATCGAGGGTCTTGCAATGGGCATCGGCTTTGGTCGTAATGGCTACCTTACAGAATACAACGCACTTTATGTTATAATTCTGATCGCTGCACTTACTGCAGGTTCTGCAGTACTTATGTGGATAGGCGAGCGCATTACCGAAAGGGGTGTGGGCAATGGTATTTCTATCGTCCTCATTATCAACATCCTTTCAAGACTGCCTCAGGATCTGAACTCTCTCTTCGAGCAGTTCGTAAGCGGCAGATCTGCAGCACCCGCTGTTCTCGCAGCAATTGTCATCATCGGCATTATCGTAGGACTTGTTATCCTGGTAGTTATCCTTCAGTGTGCAGAGCGTAAGATCCCTGTACAGTATTCCAAGAAGCTCCAGGGCAGCCGTTCATTCACTGGCGCACAGTCCACATATATACCTCTTAAGGTCAATACCGGTGGTGTTATCCCTGTAATCTTCGCACAGTCGATCATGCAGACACCCGTTATCATTGCAGCTCTTGCAGGTGCAAACAACGCAGGCGGTTTCTGGGGTGGAGTTCTTCGCGGACTTTCCCAGAGCAACTGGTTCAACAGAGATAACTGGATCTACTCTATCGGTGCGGCAGTTTACATTCTTTTGATCATTGCTTTTGCATATTTCTACAGCTCCATTACTTTCAATCCTTTGGAGATTGCAGACAATATGAAAAAGAGTGGCGGATTTATCCCGGGTATCCGTCCCGGTAAGCCCACCAGTGAGTATCTGCAGACAGTTCTTTCACGCATCATCTTCATCGGTGCGGTTGGCCTGTCAATAGTTTCAATCCTTCCGATCATGCTCAACGGCCTTTTCAAGGCTTCAGTATCCTTCGGTGGAACATCCATCATCATTATCGTGGGTGTTGTAGTTGAGACATTAAAGCAGATCGAGTCACAGATGATGGTCAGGAATTACAAAGGATTCCTGTCAGAATAAAGGTATTAAAGTCACACAGATCACTGTGTGGCTTTATACTATGATACAGTATTATAAAAGGAGGGCTACAGTATGAAGATAATCATGTTGGGAGCGCCCGGCGCAGGCAAGGGCACACAGGCTAAGCAGATAGCAGCAAAGTATGGTATTCCTCATATTTCTACAGGGGATATTTTCCGCGCCAACATCAAAGAGGGCACAGAGCTTGGTAAGAAGGCTAAGGAGTACATGGATCAGGGTGCACTTGTTCCCGATGAGCTCACCTGTGACCTGGTTATGGACAGGATCCAGAAGGATGATGCTAAGAACGGTTTCGTACTTGACGGATTTCCCAGGACTATTCCCCAGGCAGAGGCTCTGGATGCAGCTCTTACAAAGGCCGGTGAGGCTATGGACTACGCAATTGACGTAGATGTTCCCGATGAGAACATCGTTGGACGTATGGGTGGCCGCAGGGCTTGCCTTAATTGCGGAGCTACATATCATATAGTATCAATACCTCCCAAAAAGGAAGGTATCTGCGATAACTGTGGATCAGAGCTTGTTCTTCGTGATGATGACAAGCCGGAGACAGTTCAGAAGCGTCTTAATGTTTATCATGAGCAGACCCAGCCCCTTATTGATTTTTACAAGGGAAAAGGTATCCTTCGTTCGGTAGACGGCACTGTTCCCATGGATCAGGTATTTGAGTCGATCGTGAGCATACTCGGAGAGTAGGACCAATGCGATTTACCATGGCAAGGTCCCTTGCCGGACATGACAAGGACAGGTTATATGTTGTCACCGGGACACAGGGCGATATGCTCAGTCTCGTGGACGGGAGGATCCGAACCTTGGATCGGCCCAAGTATAAAAAGAAAAAGCATCTGCAGATGGTGATCCATATTCCGGCTGAAGTATCTGACATAGTCGGAGACGCAGAGGTCTGGGAGGATCATCTGGTGCGCAAGGTTATCAAAGAGTACACGAGACTTACTGGTGATGCATAAAGGGCATCGGAAAGGAATTCAAATGTCAAAGACAGATGTAATTGAAGTAGAGGGTAAGGTTATTGAAAAGCTTCCCAACGCCATGTTTTCTGTTGAGCTTGAAAACGGCCATCAGATCCTGGCTCATATAAGTGGTAAGCTTCGTATGAACTATATACGTATCCTTCCCGGCGACAAGGTTACAATTGAGATGTCACCCTATGATCTGTCCAAGGGCAGGATCATCTGGAGAGATAAGTAAAATAATCTAAAATAAAACTCTTGACAGCAGGAGCGCAAACGCATATAATACTATGCGTATGCGCTCTGCTTTTCTTTTTGAGTGCATAAAAAATCGTTTCTAATTGGATCAAGCCAGGGCGAGGAAGGAGGAGAGATTTCTTATGAAAGTCAGATCGTCTGTAAAACCTATGTGCGAAAAGTGCAAGGTAATCAAGCGAAAAGGCAGCATACGGATCATTTGTGAGAATCCGAAGCATAAGCAGAGACAGGGATAGTAACTATACCTGTAACCTTTATTGTTTTTTGTTTAAATTATTAAGAAAGAAGGAGAATTACACATGGCTCGTATTGCAGGTGTAGATTTACCCAGAGAAAAAAGAGTCGAGATCGGCCTTACATACATCTATGGTATCGGCAGAGTAACTGCCGGCAAGCTTCTTGATATTGCAGGTGTAAGCCCTGATACCAGGGTTAAGGATCTCACTGACGAAGAGGTAAAGAAGATTTCAGACGCCATCGAGAGCGAGGGCGTTGAGGTAGAGGGTGATCTCCGCAGAGACACCGCACTTAATATCAAGAGACTTCAGGAGATCGGATGCTATCGTGGTATCCGTCATCGTAAGGGACTTCCCGTTCGCGGACAGAAGACCAAGACTAACGCACGTACCCGTAAGGGACCCAAGCGTACTGTTGCTAACAAGAAGAAGTAATCTTACGATAGAGAAAGGATTTTGATATGGCTAAACAAGTTAAAAAGACAACGAGGAGGCGTGAGAAGAAAAATGTTGAGCACGGTCAGGCTCACATTCAGGCTTCCTTCAACAATACTATTGTAACTATTACCGATGCTGCAGGTAACGCTCTTTCATGGGCAAGCGCCGGCGGTCTTGGTTTCCGTGGTTCCAGAAAGTCTACTCCCTACGCTGCACAGGTAGCGTCAGAGACAGCAGCTAAGGCAGCTCTTATTCACGGCCTTAAGACTGTAGATGTTTTTGTTAAGGGACCCGGCTCAGGTAGAGAGGCTGCTATCCGTGCGCTTGACGCATGTGGTATCAGGGTTCTGTCCATCCGTGACGTAACACCTGTACCTCACAACGGATGCCGTCCGCCTAAGCGTAGAAGAGTCTGATCAGGGAAGGAGTAGATAGAAATGGCAGTTAATAGAACACCTATTTTAAAGAGATGCCGCTCCCTCGGATTGGAGCCCGCATATCTCGGAGTGGACAAAAAGTCCAAGCGTCAGCTGACCCGTTCCAACCGTAAGGTTTCAGAGTACGGTCTTCAGCTTAAGGAAAAGCAGAAAGCAAAGTTCATCTACGGAGTACTTGAGAAGCCTTTCCGCAATTACTATAAGAAAGCAGACCGCCAGAAGGGTATGACAGGTGAGAACCTTATGCGTATCCTTGAGAGCCGTCTTGACAACGTTGTTTTCCGTCTGGGTCTTGCTCGTACACGTCGTGAGTCCCGTCAGGTTGTTGGACATAAGTTCATCACTGTTAATGGCAAGGTTGTTAACATTCCTTCATATCAGGTTAAGCCCGGTGATGTTATCGAGCTTCGTGAGAGTGCAAGGAGCATGACACGTTTCAAGGAGATCATGGATGCCACAGGCGGACGTATCATCCCTGAGTGGCTTGATTATAACGAGGATAAGTTCCAGGGAACAGTTAAGGAGCTTCCTAATCGTAGCCAGATCGACGTTCCGGTTGACGAGATGCTTATCGTCGAGTTGTATTCTAAATAAGAGTTGACGGTTTAGCGTTTCTACATAAGAAACCACCTAATTAAGCCAGGAGGATAACCGAGTGTTTGAATTTGAGAAACCCAATATTGAGATCGCAGAGATTTCCGAGGACAAGAAATACGGTAAGTTCATTGTTGAGCCTCTTGAGAGAGGTTACGGAATTACCCTTGGTAATTCACTTCGCCGCATTATGCTTTCTTCTCTTCCCGGTTGTGCAGTAAGCCAGGTCAAGATCGACGGCGTACTTCACGAGTTTTCATCCATTCCGGGAGTTAAGGAGGATGTGACTGAGATCATCATGAACATCAAGGAGCTTGCTCTTCGCAACAACAATTTCTCTGATGAGGTCAAAAGCGCTTATCTTGAGTTTGAGGGTGAGGGCGAGGTCAAGGCTGCAGATATCCATTTTGACAGCGACATCGAGATCATGAATCCCGATCTTACCATAGCCCATCTCAACGGCGGCCCTGACAGCAAGCTTTTCATGGAGCTTACTATCACCAATGGCCGGGGTTATATCAGCTCGGAGCGTAACAAGAATGAGGATACTCCTATTGGAGTTATCGCTGTAGATTCCATCTACACACCTATTGAGCGTGTCAACATGAAGGTGGAAAATACCCGTGTAGGTCAGGTTACAGACTATGATAAGCTTACACTTGAGGTTTACACCAACGGCACAATAGATCCGGACGAGGCAGTTTCACTTGCTGCCAAGGTTCTGTCCGAGCATCTTAATCTGTTCATCAATCTTTCTGATGCAGCAGAGAATATCGAGATCATCCACGAGACCGAGAGCGAGAGTGTTACACAGCTTTCCGACATGCAGATCGAGGATCTGGAGCTTACAGTTCGTTCATACAACTGTCTCAAGCGTGCAGGTATCGGCACTGTTAAGGAGCTTTGTGACAAGACTCAGGACGAGATGATGAAGGTTCGTAACCTTGGACGTAAGTCCCTTGACGAGATCCTTCAGAAACTCGATGATATGGGTCTTAGTCTCAGGAGATCAGAAGACTAATTTACTTTTAATGGAACCACAGAAAGGTAAGTCCAAAGAGCGCTTTCTGCGGAATCTCCATGATGGAAACAGGAGCTCTGTCCGGTAATTCCGATGTGTTCGGCGGGGTTCACCACCTAAGAGGAGGATAATAAAATGGCAAAGTATCGTAAGCTTAGCAGAACTTCCGCACAGCGTAAGGCACTTCTGCGCAACCAGGTAACACAGCTTCTTTGGCACGGCAAGATCGTAACTACTGAGGCTAAGGCTAAGGAAGTTTCCAAGATCGCTGAGGGTCTTATCGCTCTCGCTATCAAGGAGCGCGACAACTATGATGAGGTTACCGTTTCTACTAAGGTTCCCCAGAAGGACAAGGACGGCAAGCGTGTTAAGGAAGTTGTTGACGGCAAGAAGGTTACTGTTTTTGACACAGTAGAGAAGACAATCAAAAAGGATCAGCCTTCCAGACTTCATGCTCGCAGACAGATGCTCAAGGTTCTTTATGATGTTAAGGAGTCAGGAGACAAGAAGCGTGAGACTAAGAAGGTAGATCTGGTTGCAAAGCTTTTCGACGAGTACGGTCCCAAGTATGCAGGCAGAGCAGGCGGATACACCCGCATCATCAAGATTGGACAGCGCAAGGGTGACGGAGCTCTTGAGGTAGTACTTGAACTCGTATAGTTTGTTTCTAAGATGAGACTGTGGAGCAGTTCGTTGTTCCCTTTCATTCCGAGCAAGACGAGAAATCTCAACCCTGGGGTTTCTGTCATGTATGGGATGATGGGGATGCGGATGGCTTCACAGTATTTTTTTGCATTGATATAGGAGTATAACTTGAAAGACTCAGGACTTATCGTTTTAGAACATATCACAAAAAGTTATGTTAATGATATCCCGGTTATCGAGGATCTGTCCCTTTCCATTCGAGAGGGGGAGTTCCTTACTTTGCTTGGTCCTTCGGGGTGTGGCAAGACCACCATCCTTCGTATGATAGGAGGATTTGAGAAACCGGATCATGGCAAGATCTTTATGGATGGAAAAGAGATATCGGATCTTCCACCAAATCTCAGACCGGTCAACACAGTATTTCAGAAGTACGCCCTTTTTCCATTTCTCAATGTATATGACAATATAGCCTTTGGCCTGAAGCAGAGACATCTTCCGGCTGATGAGATCAGGAAAAAGACGGAAAAGGTTCTGGAAATAGTAGATCTTGAGGGCTTTGAAAAAAGGCAGATATCCACTCTTTCAGGTGGACAGCAGCAGCGTATCGCTATTGCAAGAGCCATTGTCAACGAACCCAGGATCCTTCTTTTGGATGAGCCTCTGGGAGCCCTTGATTATAAAATGAGACAGGAGATGCAGTTGGAGCTTCGTCAGATGCAAAGGGAGCTTGGCATCACCTTTGTTTATGTTACCCATGATCAGGAAGAGGCCCTTACCATGTCGGATCGTATCGTCGTTCTGGCGGATGGTATCATCCAGCAGGCAGATACTCCCGAGATGATCTACAGAAAGCCGGCCAACATATTTGTAGCCGACTTTATAGGCGTTTCCAATATCTTTAACGGTTTTGTGACTTCATCTACCGGTGCCAGATTCCTGGAGCATGATTTCTCCTGCGAGAGTGATCTTCCCATCGGAAGCAAGATCATGGCCATGATCAGACCGGAAAACGTGACCATAGTTCCTGAAGAAAGTGGCCAAGTCACCGGAAAAGTCGACGGATCGGTCTTCAAGGGTGATGTATATGAGGTGACTGTCATATCCGGTAAAAGTGAGATCCTTGCTTATTCTTCAAGATCCTATGATGAAGGGACAAGTGTTGGTATCAACATGGAACCCGGATCTATCCATCTTATGCCCTTTGATGTTTCAACCAACAGATTTGAGGGCGTATTTGACGATAAGTACGAAGTCGTACTTGAGGATGTTACTTTTGCTCCCGATATTTCAAAGATCATACCCGGAGCTGTTATGGATAACGGAGTCTGGAAGGGACCGGACAAAAAGCCGCTGGCTCTTCAGGGAAGAAAGGTTCAGGTATACTTCGATCCCTCCGATGCACAGCTTTCGGATGATGAAAATGCGGGTATCGTTGTTGGAAATATCGCATCCATCATCTATGTAGGTGATCATTATGTTTATATTGTTCGAAGTGATAATGACTGGGATTACTATGTTGATGATGAGTGGCTCTGGAACGCAGGTGACAGGGTAGGAGTTGTTGTTCCGCAGGAATGCATTAAGTATAGATTGGTTTGATAGATGAAACTGGAGAGAAGATATCTTGCAATTCCATATGTGATCTTTCTGGTAGTGTTTGTTGTACTGCCTCTTATTGTAGTGACTTATTATGCTTTCACCAACGGCGAGGGACAGCCAACCATTTCTAATTTTGTCACCTTTTTTACAAATGCCAGGACTATCGGTACCTTTTTATACAGTCTTTTTGTGGCAGTGGTGACGACCCTGGTATGCCTTTTGCTTGCCTATCCTGCGGCCTACATACTTGCAAAGGGTTACTTTGCGGGTAAGGGTGGTATGCTGCTTCTGGTTGTTATGCCTATGTGGATCAATTTCACCCTCAGGCTTACCGCGCTCAAGGAGCTTTTGGATATGATTGAGGGCAATCTGGCTATGTATCCTTTTCTTAATACCATCATCGGCCAGACATATGATTTCCTGCCCTTTATGATCCTGCCTATTTATAATTCTCTCACCAGGATGGATCATTCGCTCCTGGAAGCAGCGGAGGATCTTGGGGCAGGCAAGGCATCTGTCCTTATCAAGGTCATGCTGCCTCTTTCCATGCCCGGTATCATAAGCGGTGTTACCATGGTATTTTTGCCTTCCATGACAAATTACGTTGTGCTTGATATGCTTTATAATTCTACATTTATCATGGGAAGCCTCATCGGAAGCTATTTCTCGTCATATGATTGGCACAACGGGTCAATGGTTGCGGCGACTTTGCTGCTCCTGATCGTACTTATCACTTATATTGCAGAGGGCGGATCCTCTGCTTCAGGAGAAAGGAGGGGCTGATTTGAAAAAGACATTTCATATTTTTTGGATAGTCCTTATCCTTCTTTTCCTCTATCTGCCTATCATGGTCCTTGCGGTGTACAGTTTTACCTCATCAACCATGATCGGTTCCATCAGGGGATTCTCTCTGCATAATTATGAGACTCTGTTCACTACACCGGAGCTTATGGATATGATCCGGGGCACCTTCCTTTTGGCCTTTGTAGTAGCGCTTATATCTACGATCCTGGGCTCTCTGGGAGCTGTAGGTGCCTTTTACAGCAAAAAGAAGACCAGGTCAGCTATCGAGCTTTTGGGACAGATTCCCGTGGTCAATGCGGACGTTGTTACGGGATTTTCGGTATGTATCCTTCTCATCGTTTTTTTCGGTATGAACAAAAATACTTACATACCTCTTGTGATAGGATTATGCGTTTTGTGTACACCTTTTGTTTATCTTCAGGTAATGCCCAGACTTTCAGGTATGGATCCGTACTTGTATGAGGCGGCTCTGGATCTGGGATGTACGCCGTCTCAGGCTATGATCAGGGTCATCCTTCCGGAGATAATTCCGGGGATGGTGAGCGGCTTTTTGACAGCACTTACGCTGTCTCTGGATGACTATTTTATTACGTCATACACCAAGCCGGCGGTTTTCAATACTATTTCCACCTATGTTGTTAACGCCACAAAGGGCGCCCAGACCGATGTCAAGACAGCACTGTGGGCTCTGTCTACTCTGCTTTTTGTGGTCATAGTTATAGTGGTTGTTATGATGAATCTTACGGGAAGCAGGGAGGAGGACAGGTGAAAAGAAAAATTAAAGCGCTGATCTGTGCCCTTGCCCTTATTTTGCCTGTCGTTTCTCTGACTGCCTGCAAAGGAGCTTCAGACAATACACTGGTACTCAGGGTGGCAAATTGTGAGGAGTATATCGACCTGGGTGACTGGGATGAGGATGAGGTCATATCCCTGCCGGATGAGGAGGATATCTTCGGGGAGGATAGTATGATATCGGACTTTGAAGAGTGGTATGAGGACACCTACGGTATCAAAGTAAAGGTAGAATACTCCACCTACGGAACCAACGAAGAACTCTACAATCAGATGAGTCTGGGCAATACCTTTGATCTGGTGTGCCCCTCTGAATACATGATAATGAAGCTTATGGAAGAGGGGAGACTGGAGCCTTATTCTCAGGACTTTTTTGATGAGAGTGATGAAAACAACTACTACATAAAGGGAGTATCGCCCTATATCAGAGATGTGTTTGATTCTCTTGAAGAGGGGGGCGAGAGCGTCAGGGATTACGCTGCAGGCTACATGTGGGGTACCATGGGTATCGTTTATGAGCCGACTGAGCTTTCCGAGGAGGACGTATCTCACTGGAGTATCCTTTTGGACAAGGATCACGCCAGGCGCATAACCATGAAGGACGCTGTCAGGGACTCCTATTTTGTAGGACTTTCCATCCTCAGAGCCCGTCAGTCGGCTACGGGAAGTCCGGCTTCGGACGTAAAAAGTGAAAAAGAGCTGTCAGACCTTTTGAATGATACTTCACAGGAGACTGTGGATCAGGTTGAGGAGATATTGTCCGATATGCGACTCAATGCCTATTCGCTGGAGACAGACAGCGGTAAGGCGGATATGGTCAGCGGTAAGGTCATCGCAAATATGCAGTGGTCGGGAGATGCCGTATATACCATGGACCAGGCGGATGAGGATGATGTAAGGCTCTGCTACAGCGTGCCGGAGGAGTGTTCCAATCTGTGGTTTGACGGATGGAGCATGCTTAAGAAAGGCCTTTCGGAGGATAGCGGTAAAAAGCATGCGGCCCAGGCCTTTGTCAACTTTATATCCAGACCGGATAACGTGATCCGCAATATGTATTATATCGGCTATACTTCCGCTATCTCAGGCGGTGATGATCAAAGGATATTTAAATACCTGGAGGATTGCTACGGTGCTGAGGACGGGGACGAGTCTGCTGAGTATGATCTGTCTTATTTCTTCGGCGGTGATGATGCAGCAGGAGAGTATGTTCTGGATGCTGATCCGGACCAGCTTACAAGGCAGTTATACGCGGCTTATCCTACCAGAGAAGTCCTTTCCAGATGCAGTGTTATGAAGCCCTTTGACCCCGATGCAAATCGCCGTATTTCCCAGATGTGGATCAACGTTCGATGCGTGGATATTTTTACAAAACACTGACCTGAGGGACAGTGTTTTTTTGTTGACTGAGAAAAATAGACAAGGTAAACTTAAGGAAACACTGATTAAATCTGTGTTTCCTTAAATCAGACCTTTTTAGGGGTTATAGTTAGGTTGAGAAAAGGGGAAAAAATGGGAAATAACAAGAGAAAAAAGAGGATAACCAGAGGTCTTCAGAAGAAGGTGTTCACACTCTGCATCATGCTTGTGGTTACAGCGATCCTTGGATTTGCCTTAATGGGAATGATTCAGCTCCACACCCTTAGGAAGATGGCAAATAATACGGGAGAGACTCAGGCAAAAGCAGTTCGCAGCCAGTCCGAGGAGTCCATGATGCAGATGGCTGAGAACAGCATGAAAAACATGGCATTTCAGGCAGCGGACAATACAGACTGGGAGATGTATGTGCTGCGTAATGAGGCTGTCCTCCTGGCGGCACAGGTGGAGGATGTCTTTCTTCATCCGGAACAATACGGAGAACAACCGGTTGAACTTCCCCAGATGGAAAACGCCGGGAAACTGGCTCTCCAGCTCATGCTGTCCGAGGATGCGGATCCTTCGGAAGAAGAAATGGTAATGGTCAGGAAGCTGGCGAATCTGGAACCTTTAATGAAGAAGATGATCGAGGAGAATGAGTACGATACTCAGGATCTTATCATTTCCATGCCCAATGGCGTTTCGCTTTTCATGGATGTGACTTCAGAGGTTAAGTTTGATGAGGATGGTTCGATCCTTCCTTATGATCCTAAGGAGCGGCCTTGGTGGAAGGAGGCAATAAAGAATAAGGACGTAGTCCTTACTCACGCCGTTCACAGTACACTTCTTAATTTAAGTGAGATCGAATGGGGTGTGCCTGTTTATTTGGATGGCGAGCTTGTGGCCGTGGTGGAAAGTTCAGTGCGCCTTGATACATTTCAGACCTTTGTTTCCGAAGTTCTCATTGGAAACAGAACTTTTTCTATTGTGGTCAGTGATGACGGTAAGTTGGTGTATTCGCCATTTTCAGAAGGAGAGCTGAAGATGGATGAGATGCTTTCTACCGATATCGTTGATTCGGACAATGACGAGCTGGATACTGTACTTCATGAAGCGCTTAGCGGAGAGGTTGGGTTTTCAGAGGCTACGGTGAACGGAAAGCGCTATTGTATAGCTTACGCCCCCATGATCACGGTAGGCTGGGCTCAGCTGATATTTATGGAAAAGGATATTCTGGAGCAGCCCACAGAAGCTTTGCTGGAGAAGCTCGATGAAACATCCGGAAATGCCATCCGGCAATATGAAAGCAGCTTCCGTCAATCTTCAATACTTACCATTGTTGTGATGATCCTTCTGGTGATAAACGCCGTGCTGGTAGCCCTGATGTTTTCAGGTAAGCTTACGAATCCCATCAACCGTATGACGGAAACCGTACGTCAGATCGCAGGAGATAATTTCAACTTTGAGATGGATGATATCTACCGTACCGGAGATGAGATCGAGCTTCTGGCAGAAACCTTCGGAGAGTTGTCGGAACGCACCAGAAAGTATATCCAGGAGATCATGGATATTACAGCAGAGAAGGAGAGGATCGGTGCAGAGCTTTCGGTTGCGGCCAAGATCCAGCAGGATATGCTGCCGCAATCCTTCCCCATTTATCCGGACAGGAATGATTTTCGCGTGTTTGCAACTATGGATCCCGCAAAGGAAGTTGGGGGAGATTTCTACGATATCTTTATGATCGATGATGACCATTTGGTTCTTGTAATGGCTGATGTTGCGGGTAAGGGAGTTCCGGCGTCACTTTTTATGGTGATCAGCAAGACCCTGATCAAAACCTGTGCCATGGCGGGAGGAAGTCCATCAGAGATTCTAAGCGATGTAAACATTCGTTTACGCGAGGGGAATAAATCTTCAATGTTTGTTACAGTGTGGTTTGCTGTTGTAACCCTGTCCACCGGAGAAGTGGTGGAGGTTAATGCAGGACACGAAAAACCCCTCCTTCTTCAGAAAAAGGACGGAGAA
>JAEEGL010586296.1_pt1 | contig 36086 bp, 29 predicted proteins | sample 9134231 | NCBI WGS metagenome assembly JAEEGL01 (sample SAMN16246548, study PRJNA631951) | gut metagenome | biome: gut microbiome; feature: rumen; material: fiber-attached | host: Bos | place: Iran: Karaj | collected 2018-10
AGATAGTCCACTGTGAAGGCGATGCCAAGGCCGACGAGTCCTGCGGCATTGTATCCGATTATGCTCAGCAGCAGATAGAGTATATTTGCCGCAAGTTCCGTGAAGATGAAAAGCCTGGATTCCGCCTTTGCCACGAACTGGAAGGCTATGAGCCAGGATGCCAGTTTGAACATCATACCGGGGCAGCACCAGAGGACAAAGGGACTGGCTTCAAGGAATTGATTGGAGTACAATATCTTGATAATCAGCGGCATAAGCAGTACGCAGAGGCAGAGCAGCGGGGCCAGGATATGGATGGCGACCTCTCCCTGCCGGCTCACGATCCGGCGGCACTGCTCATCATCCCGGTTCACTGCTGCGAGCCTGGGATAATAATCTGTCCCCATAGCGCTGAAGACCATACCCACATAGGTGTTTATAATCACGAATCCTGCCTGGAAAAGCCCCACGCTGGCGCTCCCTCCGCTGTGATTTATAAAACTCCTCAGCAGGTAGGCCGCCCCGGTGGCCAGAATGCCGCTCACGCTCATTGCAAGGCCCATCTTTATCATCACTTTCCCGTTCTGCCAGGTTTCGCCGGCGCTCATTTCCGCCTTCGGAACCGTAACTTTCCTGGAGAAGAGCCAGGTGAAGAGCAGGCTTATCGCGGAATTGAGGATGAGGGTGGGAACGATACCCTTGATTCCGAAGAGATAATAAAGCGGGACTGTAACTATCAGGCCCACGGTGGCTCCCGTCGCCGACGCCCTGGCAAGATCCTTGAGGCGCCTGAGCCCCTGCAGAACCACTTTCTGTCCAGCCGCAAGCTGGTCCAGAAGAAGGATGCAGGACAGGATTATGAAGGGAATGGTGTAGTCGTAAGTGCCGAAGGTGAGTTTGCTGAGAAGCGGAGACAACGCGATTACGGCAATCATCCCTGCCAGTCCGGTAAACCATACCAGGCGCTTTAACGTCGTGACGGTCCTGCTTATCCTTTCGCTGTCGCCTGAGCCGTTGGCCTCCGAGACGTCCCTCACCGCGCTTCCCGAAAGTCCCAGGGAGGATATGCTCTGGATAAAGAGGAGCGTAGACTGATACAGTCCCTGTATGCCCATCCCGGCCGTTCCCAGGAGTACGGCGACAAACTTGCTCCTGACCACATTGACCAGGATCTGATACAACTGTACGCCTCCGAAAAGCGTAGTTGCCTTGAAGATGCTTTTGTAGGAGCGGACTTCCTCGGTTTTAAGCTCGGGGGAAGACACTATTTTGGACTGAAACTTTTTACCACTGTCTCACTTCGACGCGGCGGTTGCGCTGACGGCCTTCCGGAGTGTCGTTGGAAGCGACGGGACGGGAATAGCCATAGCCGTCGATGCTTATGAGCGAAGCGCGTGCGCCGTTGTGCACGAGGAAGTTTTTCACGCTCTGGGCACGGCGCAGCGACAGGTTCAGGTTGAATTCCCTTCCGCCGACGCTGTCTGTATGGCCTTCCACGATGATGCCTTTGCCGGGATGTTCCTTCATCCAGTTGACAACTTCCATAAGTTCGTCCTTGGCGTCGGGACGCACGACGTCGCTGTTAGTGTCGAAGAGCGCTTCCGCGCTGATCGTGGTGATTACCGGGTGGTCGATGTCGTGGTTGCCGCTGCCTTTGGAGGTACTTCCGGAGTTGTTGTGCGCAATCTTGTCCACGACTACGGTGTCGCGAACGAGCGTGGGACGCACTTCGGGAACCACCACCGTCACGGGCACGGGCTGCACGTTGACGATAGGGGTCTTTCTGGCCGGCCTGCCGAGATTGACGCTGATACCGATGGTCCCGCTCAAGGTAAGGGCGGGGAAACTCTTGGAGTTCTGATAGATACGGCTGCTGTAGGTGGTAGCCTTGATGTCCGGGACAATGGCGACCCTCTTGCTAATATAGATGGGGAATGCTATACCTGCACCTCCGCCAAGGGCGCTGTTGTCTATCCTGGCCCAGCCGAGGTGGATATAGGGGATTATGTTGCGGTGGGCGCGGATAAGCATATCGGCGTGGACATACTCGTATCTCTTGTAGCCGAAATCCGTGAATTTGTCGGAAATCGAAAGGCCCTGGAGACCGGCTCGGAAGCCTCCCCAGTTGCTGAACCAGTAGCCGAAATAGAGATCGTCCGCGATTCCGGCGCCGTTGTGCGAAGTCTCGCGGTCCGTATTGCGCTGGCCGTCAAAGCCGAAATTCATTCCGAGTCCGGCGCCTACGAACCAGCTGCTCTTGTCTTCAGTTTCTTCCTGGGCGCGAGCCGCTATGCATAGCGAAAAGAGAGCGGCTGCGATTAGTGCGAGCTTTTTCATTGCTTAAAACCTGTATAATACACCTACTGAAACTAAGCCGCGAAGGTCCAGGGGGAAACCGCCGTAACCTTCGTAATCATTTGCCTGTTCCTCTGCACTGGGCATAAGGCCGTTGTACTTATCCGTATATGCCTCGCCGCAGAGGTCTCCGAATACGCCGAAGTGATCGGTGATATTGTATTCTGCGATTCCTCCGAAGCGGAAGCCGAAAACCGTGTTGGGATCGCTCACATCCTGCCAGGGGTGGCCGGAATCCGTCATATTAAAGGAATGGCCGAGGCCCATACCGCCGTAGAGCTTGATCCTGAAGAAAGATGCGAGGTCGGAAAGACCGTGCATATCCAGGATGGCGTCGACAAAGGCATTCACGCTGCTGAATGTGTAGGGATAGAAGCCGTGGGCCGAAGTGTTCCTGGTGTTGCAGGCACTGGCGTTCTTGGCATAGGAGGCGCTCAGCCGCAGCCCAAAGATGTCGTTGAAGTCGAAACCTCCCACGATGCCGGCCTGGTAGGTGATAAGTCCCAGAGGTTTTCCGTTCTCCCTATAGGAGAAATGGTTCTCGTTGATGTTGAGCATTGGCCCAAGCTGCGCTCCCAGATAGAAGCGGCCTTCGTGGCTGTGCTTTACGTGCTGGGCTGAAACAATTGCGCAGGATGCGAAGATTGCAAACGCTAATCCGACAATTCTTTTCATTATAAATAATTTGTTTTCGTTCGTTGTTCAAACACGGCTCCGCCCTTGGGACTGTCTATATCGTCCCAAAACAAGCGAATTTGGAAATAGTTCCCATTCGGAGTGCGAAATTACTTCTTCTTTGCCAAAAAAACAAGTTTTTTCCGTAAAAAAACACAAATAGGGCACGTATAACGCGAAAAATTGGTATATTTGTAAGTTGTATTATTATGAGAAGGCAGAATATCATAAACTTTTCACTTTCCCAGGACATTCTCTTGTCCCTGATTGCGTCTCTTGTCTCCATTCTCGTGATCCGGTGGATATCCGAGCCTATTCCCGGCTATACCGTGCTCGTGCTCAAATGGCTTGCAGCGGCGGCAGTCGGAACCGTTCCCGGAATACTGGTCTCAGGATGCAGCCGGGATGTGAAAAAATATGCTACGGTACGCTCTATCGCCAGAGTTATGACCGCCATCTTCATCAAGGAAGCCGTACTTGTGGTGATATTGGCCGTAGGATTCGTAAAGCTTCCGCAGACGCCTTACTATCTGCTGATAATGCTGATGGACTTCATCCTTACCGGGGGCGCCCTGTCTTATCTGAGAGTGGCGTCGAGGCTGCTGTCCTCCCACGGGCCGAATCCCTCGGAGATGGCTTCTCGCAAGACCGCGCTCGTGGCCGGGACGGAAGATGCCTCCCTTAATCTTGCCTCTGAGCTGGAAAAAGAAGGATACGACGTCATCGGCCTGCTTTCCAGGAGGCCTGAGATGAACGGCCGCGTCATCCGGGACTATGTGGTCTATTCCTGTCGCTCCGACGAAGACCTTGAGAATCTGCAGTGGCGTTTCGGCGGCGTGGACGGAGTTTTCTTTCCCCGGACTGTGATGGATTTCAAAAACACGGAGGACAGCAATGATACCGATGGAGAGTCCGAGAGCGTCCGGCAGCGCGACAGGATGTCGCTTTTCGGGCATATGGTCAAGCGTGGCTTCGATATTTTGCTCTCAGGCGGACTGCTGCTTGTATTCTCTCCCGTGATTGCCCTTTGTGCGATTCTCATCAAAAGGGAAGACGGCGGCCCCGTCCTTTTCGTCCAGGAGCGTATCGGCCGTGGAGGAAAGCCTTTCAATATCTATAAATTCCGCTCGATGCGCACCGATGCCGAGGCTTCGGGGACTCCCGCACTGTATTCCGGGGACGAGGATCCTCGCCTCACAAAGGTGGGCCGTTTCCTGAGGACACATCATCTTGACGAACTTCCGCAGCTCTGGAACGTTTTCAGGGGAGATATGTCTTTTATCGGTTACAGGCCGGAAAGGCAGTATTTCATAGACCAGATCAAGCAATATAATGCCCGTTACGATTATCTTTTCCAGATTCGTCCCGGCGTTACTTCTTACGCTACCTTGTACAACGGCTATACCGACACGATTGACAAAATGCTCACGAGGCTGGATCTGGACTTGTATTATTTGAGGAACCATACGATCTGGTTCGATATGAAGGTGCTCGGGCTCACTTTCCTCAGCATAGTAAGCGGAAAGAAGTTTTAGCAAGTGCGGCCGATGGCGGAACAGCAATCATATTGGTTTGTGGCAAAAACGCGTCACGGAGCGGAGCTGGGAGTAAGGAACCGGCTCACGCAGCTTGGCGTGGAGAATTTTGTCCCGACCAGGACTCGCCGTTCCGAACGAGGGAAGGGAATGGTGGAAGAGCCTATCCTCACGAGCTTCGTGTTTTTGCGTGCAAATAAGAACGATGCTCTGAATTTGGTCCATTTCTGCGGTGTAAAGGCGAATCTGCTGAACGACTGCGCGACGCACCGGCTGATGTTCGTGCCGGATAAATCTATGGACGATTTCCGCCGCGTCCTGGAAGCTTCTGTCGAGGAAGGCGGTCTGGTTGACAAGCCACTTTCACTGGGCGAAAAAGTACGCGTGACCCAAGGTGTCCTCAAGGGCGTGGAAGGTTATGTGCTTGAGCTTCAAGGAAGGTTCTATGTAGTCGTCGGACTGCTTGACTGTCTCTTTGCGAGGGCAAGGGTGCCTAGGGCGTGGCTTGAGAAAATCTAATTGAAAATCAGGCACTTAAACTGCCTATGTTTCAATTTTGATGTTTCAAATTCAGATGTCGCTGATTGAGAGGTGGCGCTGTATTCGGCTTAGCATTTCATCGCCTGCCGCCTTCAGTAAATCCAGTCCTTTCTGAGTGAGAAGATACTTCTGACGGGGGTGTCTTGGTGACTTGGGATAGAGGGGCGTAACTAGTTTATTATCCAGTGCCGGACTGAGGTATAATTTTAGGAAATTGTCACGTCCTTTCAGCCTTAAGCCCTCCATAATTTCTTTTACAGAGAGGAATCTTTCTCCGATCACTACCGCCAGGAAGAGAATATTGGGATTTTCAAGGCAATTTTGCTCTTCAATGCCTTTTTTTACTTCATTTTCTACATTCTCTACTGTACTCTTTCTTGATGTTTTCTTATCTTCTTCTTGTTCTCTTTTTGTCTTGTACTTTATCTGTACTTGTCCTGTTCTTGTATCTGAGTTGCCTTTTGGCTGTACGCTCCATTCGGCCGCAGGTCGTACGTGCAGGTACCTGTTCCTCAGATCCCACTGTTCTCCGAGCAGTAAATTCCTGAAGAAACGCTCCAGATATATGGTTTCATAGTTGATATTCTTTACTAAATCCCTATATTTTGCCCTTACCAGCGCGTTATGGAAATACCAGGAATCATTTTTGAAAGTATCAAATTTAAAATTGATACCCAAGTAATTGAGATACAGTATGGTAAACAGTGTTGTAAAGCGACTGTTCCCCTCGCCGAAGGGGCATAAATGCCATATTTCCGATATGAATTCGGAAAGATGTGATATCAGAGAATCGGTCGATATGCCGTCGTAGCTAAAGTATTTTTCTTTTGATATGCAATACTCCAGGGAGGGGAGCAGCTGCTCTGCTTCCGTGAAACTTATACTGTCTCCGCCGAGTACCCATTCCCTTTTAGACATTTCGGTCGTCCTTGGCGTTCCTGCGTTTTCGTAGACTCCGTCAAAGATGCTGCGGTGAAGCGTTGACAGACCTTCGATGCTTAGATCCAGTTTTTCTGAAAGAAGTATCCGGACAATGTTTACCGCAACCTTGTCGGCGTCTTCCGTTTCCGAGTCACTTGCATCCTGGGCGTTCATCTCCAGATAATAGCGTGTGATCAGTTCGTTGACTTGTCCGATGTCAATCTTTCCGTCAATGTGTTTTTGCGCTGTCTGCCTCAGATAGTCCGATGTGCTCAGCCTGTCTGCGGCCTGCAGGCCGATTGCGGTCTGCCAGGCCTCGGCCTTAGTGATATTGTCTAAAGAATCGTTCATAAACTTCAGAGACAAATGTAAGAATAATCGTTCGAATAGCCAAAATTTCCGCTGCCATCCCCATAAATTGGGATTTGAATTATTTTTCGTTTGGCTTATCTTTGCGCTATGTCAACTGAGTTCAATGCTGGAATGAAAATGGCGGAGCTTCTGGAAAGCAATCCGTCCCTGATAGGTGTCTTTACCCGGATGGGCTTTACTTTCGGCTATGGAGACGCCTCTGTATCAGATGTATGCCAGGGGGCCGGCATAGATCCCGAGACCTTCCTTGTGATATGCCGGGTCTATGCCCGGGACGACTATCGGCCGTCCGGCGAGGAGTTGGAGAAGGCTGACCTTTCGGTCATAGTCAAGTATCTCAGCCTTTCCCATACCTATTATGTGGATGTGGCAATGAAGGATCTTGCCGCCGGTCTCGGTCGTATGATCGTTCCCTGCGGGGAAGATACGCAGAAGGTTATATGGAAATTCTTTACCGGTTTCAAGGAGGAACTGCAGAAGCATTTCCATTATGAGGAAGAATCTGTATTTCCGAATATAGGCAGCCTTGACGCGGGCATTCCGGATGAGGACCATTCCGGGGTGGAAGAAAGTCTCGAGGACCTGAAGAGCCTTGTTATGAACCATCTTCCCGCGGAGGCGGACCAGAGAGAGGCGTACAGGGTGCTGTCGGGCATATCTTCGCTTCAGGATGACATACGTAAGCATATCCTTCTGGAGGAGTGCGCCCTCGAAGGAAATGTGCGTGAATCCGTGGAAGACAATTCTCTTTCGGCGAGGGAAAAAGAGGTTCTGGTCTGTGTGGCCAAAGGACTGATCAACAAAGAGATAGCGGACCAGCTGAATATTTCAATCCATACCGTAATCACTCACCGCAAGAATATCAGCCGCAAGACCGGAATCAAGACGGTGGCGGGCCTCACGGTCTATGCTCTTCTGAACAATCTTCTGGACATCCATTCTGTCGAGTAGCCTGTTTTTTCAGGAAGGCGGGGGAGTCTCCCCATTCGTTGTACATTATCCTGTGACCTATTGCCGCGAGGCGTATGTCCAGGCATCTTTGGCACTGGTCGGGCGTATCCTTCACGCAGGCCTTGTCGGGATAGAGGAAATAGTTCTCGCGATACTCTCCCGGGGTGAGGTTCGGCATTATTACATTGGCTCCCGCCGCTATGGCCTTTTCCCTTCCCCTCGGGTCTATGGTCTGGTTGGCGGTCGCCGCTACCATATTGATCCCGGGCATCATCAGACGGGCGACGGCTATCATCTTCAATGTCATTTCCATCCGTTTCTCCGGAGAGGGTATGAGGTTCCTGAAGCGGTAGAGGGGAGTGTCGGGATGGGGAATATATGGCCCCAGGCCGATCATTGCAACGTCCATACGCTTGAAAAACAGCAGGTCCGAGGCGAGATGGTCAGCTCTCTGGAAGGGAAGGCCGACCATTACTCCGGTCCCGACCTGGTAGCCGGTCTTTTCCAGGCTTTCGAGGCAGTCCAGCCTGCGGCGGAATGAGTGCAGGCTGTCTTTGGGGTGAATCTTGTAGTATAGTTCTTCGTCCGAAGACTCTATCCTCAGAAGATAGCGATGGGCTCCGGCCTCGAACCAGCGACGGTAGGTCTCCGGACTCTGTTCTCCGAGGGAGAGCGTGATTCCGAGGCTGCCCCCGTCAATTTCTTTGATTTTCCTGACCAGGCGCTCTATGCTCCTGACGAATTCGGGATCATCCCTCTCGCCGCTCTGTATGGCTACTGAGCCGTAGCCCAGCTCGTGGGCTAGACGGGCCGAGGAAAGGACTTCCTCTTCCGAGATGCAGTAACGCTCCAGCTTCCTGTTGCCGCTTCTGAGTCCGCAGTAGAGGCAGTTCTTGCGGCAGATATTGCTGTATTCTATCAGGCCTCTCAAGTGTACGGAATTGCCAACGTGAGAGAGTTTTACCTCCAGCGCGCGCTGAAGGAGGCTCTCCATTTCCGACCCCTCCGAATTGAGAAGGGCTACGATCCCGTTTTTGTCCAGTTTTTCCATTTTTCGTGTAAAAATACGAAATAATTCCAAAACTTCGCATTTCATTTCCCTTTCGTTCTCCTCTCGCTCCGCTTCGCGGCTTTTTATTTATAAAAAAAATCACTATATTTGTCGAGTTACATTTTAAACGACGCAAATGAGAAACATTTTTCTACATCCGGTTCTCCTGATTGCCGCCGCGGCGTCAGCTCTTTCCTGTGCAGAGTACTACGACCCCCAGGACGCTCCTTCACTGAGTCAGAAAAAGGAAGTCGCCTTTCCCGTGACCGTCACCCGTGACGGGCAGCAGATTCCCCAGGCCGCCATCACCAAGGGCGGGATGGTGGACGAGGGCGACAAGATCGCCACTATGGACAAGTCCCTTCCCGTGGGCCTTGTAGGGGTGGATTTCAAGACGGGAGCCATCCTGCTGGACAACCAGATGGTATCGTACCACGACGGTATGTACCGCGGTCATTTCGACAGCGGCCTCTGGGACATCCCCACTACCGTGTCCCTGAGCGCTTATTACCCCAGGGTCAATCATTTGAGCTATGGCGAGGACAACAAGACCTACAGCATTCCTTTCGGGGAAACCGAGACTGACGCAGGTCCGCTTGTCTCGAAGACGGTCCAGTGCGCCGTGGACCAGCTCAACCTTGTACCGCTCGAATTCCAGCACATAACCAACGATATCGGTTTCAAGATTTGCGACGTCACCAGTGATCCCGCCCTTCAGGGACTTGTCCATCTGAAGAAGCTGACCGCGAACTGTGTCGCCTCGGCCGGCGTTTTCGTCAATGATATGGAGTTCGGCTATGGCTTCTGGCACCGCCGCGGCTACTACCGCGACGAGGTCGTCTTCGAAGGCGACGCCCGTGTCGGAGTGGGTATGGATAATGAAAAATTCGTGGGCCGCGACGCCCTCGTGGCAAGGATGGCGGACAGCTACCGCTTCTATGCCATACCGGACGAGCTCGAGATGGGCAAGCAGTATGTGGAGGTCGTCTTCGACATTGACGATTTCATCCACAACAACTTCCATTACGAGGCCCTTAAAGATCAGAAAGTCAAGTATATGCTCTACGGCGTCCTGCCGGACAACAAGATGGCCTATGGCAAGCAGTACACCTTCCATCTCGGCCTGGATGTGGGCAAGATATACAATCAGATTACTTTCGCGCCTTCCGTAAGCGACTGGGAGACGAAGATCTACGAAAACAATGACGAGTTCTGATTCGTTCCGGGGAGGCTGGCTGCGGATCTTTGCCATCTTGGCTATGGTCCTGCTTTGCCCGGCCCTGCTCAAGGCTGAGGACAATCCGCTCGGAATAGACAAAACCTGTTACTCCCTATACAAGGAGACTGAAAAGCAGCTCGGAAAGGACGGTTTCGACACCGCTTCCGAACTGCTTCGTCTTTCAGCCCTCGAGAAGAAGGACGGCAAGGCTCTGGTGATCTACCATCTGGAAGTCCTCAAAAACTATCTTGCAAGGCCTGCCTCGGAAGATAACGACGCCCGGGTGGACGAGGCCCGCGAGAATCTCAAGCAGGCGGCCCTGGAGAACGATACCCCGGTGTATTTCTACCGGGCCTACCAGCTCTCGCAGGAGTACTACACCCGCCGCGGCGAGTCCTACCGGGCTATGCTCCTCATCCTGGAGATGCAGGAGCACGCCATAGCGGAAAAGGACGCCTATGGGATATGGACCAGTTCCAAGTATCTGGCCGACATCTACATACGCCATAATGACTATGTGAGCGCCAAGCCCCATATCAAACAGGCCATCCATCTGTACAATACCTCCACTGACCCTGCAATCAAGAGGGAATCGCCCACCCGTCTGTACTGCGACCTGGCCGACACCTACCCGATCGCTTCCGACTCGGTGAGGATCAATGTGATGCTCGGCTGGGAGAATGCCAAATCGCATATGGATTCGCTTCGCTGCCGCTATTACCGCCTTAGGCTAGCCGCCCTTGACGACAACCAGTCGGAGTACCTCAGGCTCAGGCAGCTCTGCACCTCGGATCCGGACTTCCCGACCATCACTTCCGACGCGGAGCTCTTCTTCTCGCTTATCGATGCGACCCGCGACGGCTCCATACTCCAAAGGGAAGAGGACATATACAAGCTTTCCACGGTGCGTGAGATGAAGGTCATCGCCAACCTCTGCGAGAACAGGGGCTACAAGGAGTTCGCCTTCACCGTCGAAAAGAAGCTTGTCAATATAATGGAGTCGCTGATTTCCGACAGCAATAATTCCAGGATATCGGAACTTGACGTGTCTATGGGCAAGGCCGCCCTGAATGCGGAACTCGCCTCCAAGGAGCAGCTCATATCCAAGATTTCCCGTTTCCTGGCCGTGTTCCTGGGAATAGTCCTCCTGGTTACCGCCTTCTTCTCTTTCTATCATATCCGCCAGCTCAAGGAGGCCAACAAGAGGGTGCTGCTGGCCGACGCCGCCAAGACCCGCTTCGTGCAGAATATGAGCCACGAAGTGAGGACTCCGCTGAATGCGATTGTCGGATTCTCCCAGCTTCTGACCCTTCCGGACGGCAGCCTTTCATCCGAGGAAAAGGAGGAGTTCTCCGGCTATATCGTCAACAATACCAAGATGTTGACTATGCTGCTGGACGACATCCTGAACGCCTCGGCTATGGACAAGGGCGAGTACAGGATCACTTACGAAGAAGGCGAGAAGAATTTTATGTGCGAAGCGGCCATTACCAGCGCAGAGCACCGTCTCCAGCCCGGAGTCAGGATGTACTATGCCCCGGAGGATCCAGCGCCGTTCAGCTTCAGGACGGATCCGAGGCGCGTCCAGCAGATACTCATAAACCTGCTTACAAACTCCTGCAAACACACTCCCAAAGGCGAGATTGTACTCTCGAGCTCCCTCAGCGAGAATCCCGGTTTCGTCACTTTCTCAGTTACGGATACCGGAAGCGGCGTTCCCCCGGAACAGGCCGAGAAGATCTTCGAGCGCTTCACCAAACTGGATGAATTCGTGCAGGGGACGGGCCTCGGCCTGAGCATCTGCCGCGACATCGCCTCCAGGATGGGCGCCAGGGTGGAGCTGGACGTGAAGCACGAAGGCCCCGGCGCAAGGTTCGTATTCATTCTGCCTCTTACACCTCCAGAAAAATGAAGCACAGGCTTCTCATATCGGCACTCCTTTCTCTCTTCGCCCTGAATGTCGCGGCGCAGACCAATCCCTATGGCATCGACGACAAGTGCTACGAGTATTTCCGTATGGCCGAATCCCTTGTCCCGGATACCTCCAACGATGCTTTTGACTATGCCAACGACGCTCTGCTGAAGCGTGCCCAGGAGGTAGGGGACGAAAAGGCCCGCACCATTCACTATATCTGCAAGCTCAAGAGGGTAATCCGCTTCGCCAGGGAGATGAAGGACAGGGCAGAAGGGAATGAGACGGTCGAAAACCAGAAAAAAGAGACCGTGGCCATAGCCCTCGAAACAGGCTATCTCCAGTATTTCTACTATTCCTATGTACTTTGCCAGAACTATTACATAAACACCAAGCAGGAAGTCCACGCAATGGCTCTGCTCAATGAGATGATGGATATCGCCTTGAAGAATGAAGATGAATACGGAATCTGGCAGAGCCATACTTATATAGCGGCGCTTTACTATCATCAGAACGATATCCTCAATGCCCGCAAGCATCTTCAGCGGGCAGTCAAGCTCTTCGAGAACAGTACGGACGAAACTCTCCGTCGGCAGAGCATCACCAGGCACTGCTGCGACCTTGCCGACACCTATACTGCGGGGTCCGACTCGTCAAGATTCTATTGCCGTTATGCTGAGGAGGCTGCGAAGACTCATCAGGACACTCTCCGCTCGATGTATTACAAGGCGCGGCTCTCCGCTATGGACAAGGATATGACGACTTACCGCCATTACAGGGACATCTGTCTCTCCGACAGCGAGTTCGCCCCGATGATTACCGGCGGCGAGTGGCTCTTTTCCAGCACGGATGCCATTCTTCAGGGAGCGCCCAGGGACAGTGTCATCGTCCGTGCCTCAAAGGTGAATGTGCGCCAGCAGATGCTCTATCTGCGTGACCTCTCCATCGCTTCCAAGCGTGAGGATGTCGCCGCCTGGATGGGCTCCAGGATTGTCTCGACCTTCTACTCGGACATCTATGCGCTCAACAATATGAAGATGGAGGAATTGTCCTCCTCCGTCCATCAGCGCCAGCTGAGCCTTGCCCTGCAGCGTCAGAAGCGCATCAGCCGTATGCTCGGGCTTTTTGCCGGAGTCTTGGTGGCCGCCCTCCTGGCCGCGCTTTCAGCCCTTTATTTACGCAAACAAAAATCCAAAGATAATGACACCGCTTTACGCCCAGAATCATAACTACTCCGACTTCAACGTACTGGCAGTAGATGACATCCCGATCAATCTGATTCTTGTCCAGAAGATGCTGATGCGCTTCAATTTCAACTTGCGCACTGCCTCTTCCGGCCAGGCCGCCCTGGACGCCGTGGCGGAGAAAAAGCCGGACCTGATCTTGCTGGACCTGATGATGCCGGGGATAGACGGCTTTGAGGTGATCAGGCGTCTGAAGGAGAACCCCGAGACCGCCGATATCCGTATCGTGATTCTCAGCGCCCTGAATTCCAACGAGGATGTGGTCAAGGGCTTCAATGTGGGGGCCGACGACTTCATTATGAAACCCATCATTATGGAAAGGCTCATAACCACGGTCATAACCCAGATCCAGATAGTCCAGTCCCAGAGGAAATAATGCTGCGCAAACTGCTTCTCGGCCTGCTTGCGGCCTTGGTATGCCTCGGCGCCGGCGCTCAGATAGTCAATCGTCTGAGGGTCGACCAGGATACCTTCCTGCGCTATGCCTATGGCCGTATGCAGCAGTTCAATCCCGCCAATCTCGCCCTTGCCGATTCCATCTATGCCGCAGGGGTGCAGAAGGACGATTACCGCTACAAAAGCCTCGCCCTCTCGCTGGAGATGCCGGTTCGTTATGCCCTGCACGAATACGAGAGGATGGATTCTACGGCTACGGAACTGAAGGCGCTGCTCGGCGAACGCAAGAACGCGCGGGTATTCTATTTTTCCTTCCTGCACGAATACTGCGAGTATCTGGTCACCCTCGGCCGGAGTTCCGAGGCTATGCTGGAGGCCCGCGAACTGGGAAGGCTCTCTTCCGTGGAGCAGCTTCCCGTGGGCCGGATGTATTCCTACCGCATCATAGGTCTTATCCACAGTTCCCGCGAAAACCATCACCTTGCCATCCGCAACCTCGAAGAGGCCGCATCCTGGTGCAAGGCTGCCCGTGCGGAGCAGGACCTTCCGAACCTCTATCTGCTTCTCTCCCAGGAATATGTAAAGGCCGGGGACTTCCCCGGTGCCGAGCAGTATGTCGCAAAGGCCGAGGAGTATGAACCCTTTTTCCCCAGCATAGGAATCAAGGCCGCGATGACCAGGGCCTTCATCTCTTCCTCAAAGGGGGACTGGGACAGTTTTATGGAGATATACGACTCCCTCGCGGAGAATCCTCTCTACCGGATGCAGGCCGATGCTGACTCCCGCTACAAGCTGGATATCAGCTATTTCCGTTCGCTCGGCCTGCTCCACGAAGCCTTGGCCGCAGCCGATTCTCTCGGGACGCTCCGCTCCCGTCTGGAACAGAAGCACGGAATCTATGCCCAGATGAGGGAATATGACCAGGCCTACTCCCAGCTGGCCGCCCTTATGGACAAAAAGGACTCGGTCTATATCAAGGTCCAGAACGAAGACCTAGCGATCCTGGACGCCGAGATGCATAACGCCCAGCTCCGGGAAGAGGCGCAGGAACTTAAGGCCCGCAACCAGCTGACCATAATGATAGGCTTCCTGGTGATGTTCGCCATAGCCTTTATGGCCCTTCTGCTGAGCCAGTGGAAACTGCGCCGGAACCTGGACGAGATGCGCCGCCGGAACTCCGAGATGCTCGCCTCCCGCCGTGCCTTCCAGAAGGCTATGGAGGCGAAGGAATCGGAGAACCAGTTCAAAATCAAGATATTGCAGAACCGTAAGACAAATATGCTCAGACTATGATACTCAAAGACTTATTCAAATACCACGTCAATGAACTCGTCGCCCTGCTGATTTTCCTCGGTGGTTCGACCCTCGGTATGCTGGGCCTTATCCAGGTGGTCCCTCTGGCCGTAGGCATACTCGGAATAGTCATCCTCGCCACCGGAATGTTCTATTTCTGCATACGCTACAGTTCGGAAAAAGTCTATAAGGAGTATTACAAGGACAGTTACGAGATCGAGCACGAGACCATTGAAGAGGAAATCCGCAAGTCAATGGTCTATCACCGCTATCAGGAGGCCGTTATAGGGCGCTACGAGAGCGCCTGCCGCGACCTCGGACTGGTGGACGAGCAGAAAGACTGGCTCCTGGACCTGCTGATGCAGGAAAAGGAAAAAGTGGACGAGGAGCTTAAGGCCCAGGGCGGAGGGCACATCTAGAGTTTGTAGTAGAGCTTCAGTATCCAGGCGAAACAGCGCTCCGGCAGAATCCTTTTCAGCAGGACGGAGAGTTTCTGGTCCCAGGTAGCGATTACGGCGCTGTAGGGCGGGTTCTTACTCTTTACGATACGGGATATCCTGCGGGCGAGATAATCAGCTTTCAGCCCGCCGTTTTCATTGTCTTCGATAATTCCAAGGCTTCTTGCATAGCCGGGATAGGCCTTCGCGACCTCGTCTCCCGACAGATTCTGCCGGCTTGCGGTAAACTTGGTCGCAAAGTCTCCGGGCTGGATGACGGTGACGCTGACCCCGCTGCGGCAAAGCTCCAGCCTCAGGGCCTCGCAATAGCCTTCAATCGCGAATTTGCTTGCGGAATAGACTCCCTGATAGGGAAGGCCCATAAGACCTCCTATGGAGCTGAAACACAGGATTTTCCCCTTCCCGGCCTTTCGCATCGGCGGCAGGACAAAATGAAGGAAATTGACCATTCCCATCCAGTTGACCTCCATCAGTTTCCGTGCGTCTTCCGGGGAGGTGAATTCCAGCGGGCCGCCTATGCCGCCTCCGGCGTTGTTGATGAACACATCGATCTTTCCTTCGGCGTCCAACACCGTCCTGACTGCGGCTTCAACTTGCTGAATGTCAGTTACTTCGCATTTGATATAATGCACTCCTTCAATGTGTTCGCATTCTCTTCTGTATGTGCCGTACACGCGGTGTCCTTCTGCGCTGAACTGCCCGGCCATCGCCTTTCCGAAGCCCGAGCTGATGCCGGTAATAAGTATGATCATTGTTTGAGGAAGTTGAGGAAGTCGCTGATACTCAGGTTATAGGAATACGGCCCGGCAAGGATGTTCCCCTCGGGGTCGAGTATAAGGTAGTTCGGCTGGGAATTCACTCCGAAGCGTTCGTAGACAAGCTGGGAATTGACCCTGCCGACATCCTTCAGCACTTTGCCGGAGGGGGTAGTAATCCATTCTGACTCAGGAAGTTTCGTTTTGTCGTCAACGTAGAGGGCGAGGATTACGAAGTCCTCCCGGAGGCGCTCAAGCACCTCTGGATCGCTCCAGACTCTGGCCTCCATCTCGCGGCAGTTGACGCAGCCGTGGCCGCTGATATCCACAAAGACCTTTTTGCCCTGCTCTGCGGCCTCTTCAAGGGCCTCGTTGAGGCTGGTATAGCCGCTAAGGGAGTGGGGGAGGGATATGGTTCCGGAAGGAAGTCCGCTTGGCTGGACGGAGGGCTCCGCATAGCGGCCGAGCACGAAATCCTGGGTCTCCATAGGCGGGAGATAGCCGCTGAGGGCCTTCAGCGGGGCACCCCACATTCCGGGGATAAGATAGACCACGAAGGCGAAATCGGCGATGGCCAGGGCAAGGCGGCCGAGGGAGATGTACTCAAGCGGGGAGTCGTATTTGAAACGGAGTTTTCCGAGCAAATACAGTCCCAGAAGGGTGAAAATCACTATCCATATAGCCAGATAGACCTCCCTGTCGAGAAGATGCCAGTGGTAGGTCTGGTCGGCGACGGAGAGGAATTTCAGGCCGAGGGCGAGCTCCACGAAGCCCAGGACTACCTTTACGCTGTTCAGCCATCCGCCGCTGCGGGGGAGTTTGTCCAGCATCGAAGGAAAGAAGGCCAGAAGGGCGAAGGGGAGGGCGAAGGCCGTGCTGAAAGCCAGCATTGTGACCATAGGGGCCCAGAATTCTCCCTGGGTGCTCTTGATAAGGACGGTCCCGACTATGGGGCCTGTGCAGCTGAAACTGACCAGGACGAGGGTCAGGGCAAGGAAAAAGACCCCGGCCAGGCCGCCCTTGCTGCTGCCCTGGTCGGCCTTGGTGGTCCATTTCGAAGGCAGGGTAAGTTCGAAGGCTCCGAAGAAAGAGGCCGCGAAGAGCATAAAGATTACAAAGAATATGATGTTCGGCAGCCAGTGGGTCGAGAGCCAGTTGAAGATGTCAGCGGTGACGGCCGCTCCTCCCGCGAGGCGGGTTATGCCTATTATTATGCAGATCGGGAGGGTATAGAGCAGGACTATGAAAAGGCCGTAGGCAAGGGCGTTGAAGCGGCCCCTGGCCGGGCTGGACGACTGTTTCAGGAAGAAGGATACGGTCATCGGGACCATAGGGAAGACGCAGGGGGTCAGGAGCATCAGCAGGCCCCAGAGGATGGCTTCCAGGATAAGGCCCCAGAGGCCTGAACCGGCTTTCGAGGGGAGAGGAAGGGAGAAGTCATAGTCCTCTCTCCTGCCGCACTCGTCGCCGCTGCAGGCGCTCCAGCTGATCGTGCCGCTGACAGAGTTGCCGGGGGAACTGTTGGCGGGGGAGCTGTCGTGCTTGCCGGCAGAGCCCGCGGATTTGATTCGCAGTCCCTGGCGGAGGATATATTCGCCCTCTACGACCACCTCGCCCTTATAGTCCGAGGGGGTGAATTCTTCCCTAAGCTCGCCTTTAAGTTCCACGCCCTCGGTTTCTTCCACTTTGAGTTCGGTGCCGGAGTACTTTACGCCGGCGGGATGGACATAATAGTCGGGGGCGACTTTACCCGAGAGGACGAGTTCGTAGTTTTCTCCCTCCAGATGCTTCAGCACGGCATTCCAGCTGACGGTCGGATTGGTCTGGAGAAGTATTATGGACAGCAGGGCTGTGAGGAGATGGCTCAACATAAAAGATGTGTTTATTCTGCGAATATACGCAAAAATACTTATTTTTGCACTAGTATGGACACAATCAATGAAGACAGGAAATGGAAGATACTCTCGAGCGAGTATCTCGTACGGCGTCCCTGGCTGACGGCGAGGCGGGATGTGGCGCAGCTTCCGGACGGACGCATCAACAATGAATACTATGTGCTGGAATACCCCGACTGGGTGAATGTGATCGCCGTGACGAGGAACGGTCAGATGGTCCTTGAGCGGCAGTACCGCCACGGGCTCGGGAAGACTTGCTATGAGATTCCCTGCGGGGTCATCGAGGAGGGGGAGAGCCCGCTGGAGGCAGCCCGGCGCGAGCTTCTGGAGGAGACCGGCTATGCGGGAGGGGAGTGGAAGGAGTGGATGACCCTGTCCCCGAATCCTGCCACTTCGACCAATCTTGCCCATTCTTTCCTTGCCGTCGGGGTGGAAAAGGTGGCGGGGCAGAGCCTGGATGCCACGGAGGATATCGAGGTTTCACTGCATTCCAAGGCCTTTGTCAAGGAGCTTTTAGACAATAATCAGATATTGCAGGCGCTTATGGCGGCGCCGCTGCTGAAATATTTTATGGACTATGGAGAGTAGTGTTTCTTGTGATGTGGCCGCTCTTTTGAGGGAGTACGCGGAGCGCTATGAAACGGCCGATTTCATCGTCGGGGACCCTTCGTGGTTTATGCACCAGGTCTCGTCGGAGGCGGACCGGGAGGTGATGGCTTTCCTTGCGGCGGGTCTGAGCTACGGGAGCCGGGCGCAGTTTCTTCCGAAGATTCAGTCTCTGCTGGACTCGGCTGAGGGACAGCCGGATGCCTGGGTGCGGGACGGGGCGTACAGGGATTGCTTTCACGCGGGGGATCCGGCTTGTTTTTACCGTCTCTATACCCGGGGCGATATGTTCCGCTTCTTGGAGCTTCTGAGGGCTTTGCTGGGGCGCTATGGCTCTCTTGGCCGCTATCTTCGCGAGGTCTTGGTTGCCGACGGTGCTTTGCCTTCGCGCCATCGGGCCGCTGAACCCTCGGCGTGTCTGCCCTCGCGCCTTCGGGCCGCTGGCCTTGCCGACCGGGAAATGGTCGGCTTCGCCCAGGAACCCTCGACTCCACCATCCTGCCGCACAGACTCGGCTGCCGACGGTGCTTTGTCGCAGGGACGGAAGGCATCGGCCCTTGCTGCCGTCGAGGCGCTGTGCCGACACTTCGGCACTTCGGCCGTGGTCCCGAAAGATGCCAGCTCGGCCTGCAAGCGGCTCTGTATGTTCCTTCGCTGGATGGTCCGCGACTCCTCCCCTGTGGACCTCGGCCTATGGGCAGACTTCATCGACAAGCGCAGCCTTATTGTACCGCTTGATACTCACGTACTTACGGAGGCCTCTGCCCTTGGCCTAATCCATTCCCGCAACGCCTCAATGAGTTCCGCCCTCTGTCTCACCTCCACCCTTGCGACCATCTTCCCTGACGACCCCCTCAAAGGCGATTTCGCCCTCTTTGGCTACGGCGTTAATCATTAGGCCATTGATAATCAGTTGCTTACGTGATTCTCCTTCCCGTTATGGCGGAAGGGAGAGTCGCTAAATTGTTGAGTATCAGCGCTTTAATGTGCGGTCTCTGTTCTGCACAGGACAAAGACTAAATGGTAAGGCGCTGAGTATCAGAGCGTTCTTCGTCGGTCGTAAACTGACACGAGCAGGACGTTTTGCCTGGCAGCAAGCAGAGGGGCGGCACGCACAAAATGAAATGCTGTACTTGAGATCATCAAGTACAGCATAGGATTAAAAGCTTATCAACGCCTTTGTGACAGCTGCTTGTCTGCTGCAATTTATTGGATAGCAATCTGCTTGACAGGGGCTGTGGTCTGGCTTTTCTCCTTCTTCGGGAGGATGACGTTCAGCACGCCCTTCTCGACCTTGGCTTCGATCTTTTCGGAATCGACATCTTCCGGCAGCAGGAGTGTCTGCTGGAACTTTTCATAGGAGAATTCGCGGCGCAGGAAGCGTCCGTGCTTTTTGCCTTCTTTGGTCTCGTTTTTCTTCTCCATTTCGATGTGGAGGTTGCCCTCTGCGTCTACGTGGACCTTGAAATCATCTTTGTCGAGGCCTGGGGCGGCAAGTTCGACTTCGTATTCTTTTTCGTTTTCGATTACGTTGATGGCCGGGGCGGTGTAAGTCGGTCTCTCCATCCAGCTGTTGTCGAAGAAGTCATTGAAGATGTCCGGCAACCAGCTATCATTGTTTCTTCTGACGGGTAACATAAGACTTAAACTTTAAGGGTTCCGGTTTCGGGCCTTCCTGCGGGTCTTGTTTCCGGGGCTCCTTTGCGGAGTCGTCTTATCAAATGGCAAAGTCGGGGCCATTTGCCTTTGCGGTACATTTCAGCTGTCAGAATGTCCATTTTTCTGCCATCTCGTCACTCTGAGCCTATGCCTTCGCGCCTTCGGGCCGCTGGCCTTGCCGACCGGGGAAACGGCGGGGCTTCAGTAGATGTCGAGATAGTCGAGCTCGAGGTCCATCTCGAGCTCTTTCTCGGGCGCTTCGTCAAGCTCTCCTGCATCGAACTCCTGGAATGGGCATAATAGCTCGCAGGAGGTCATTTCTTCAATGATCTCCTGGAGGTGTGAAGGAAGCTTCGGGAAGAGGTTGTAGGCGATTTTGTGCTCCAGGGAATTGACGCTGCAGGAGTAGTCGTAGACGCTTTTGCCGGGGGCGATGCCTTCCTTGGGGATGATGAAGGCGATGGATTTCCAGCCGAGGGAGCTGCCGGTCTTCTTGCAGATTGCGGCGAAAATGAATTTGCCGTAGGGACCCCATACTATCGCGGGGGCTCCCTTGGGCCTTTCTTCCGTCCATTTGCCGCAGAGGCTGAGCACGTCCTTCAGGGCGAATTCTTTGCATAAGCCGGCCGGAGCCATACTCCAGAAGGGGGCGCCTTTGAAGATGTCCGAGCCCATCCAGATGCCTTCTGCATTCCAGACGGCGTGGTCGATCTGCCCGTCGGGGTGAAGTGGCAGCCCCAGGGAGGGCCTGCGCCTGCCGGAGCGGGCTTCTACCCTGGAGGCCTTGAGCACTTCCTGAGAATAAAGCTCTCCTCCGAGAAGGAGAAGAGCTATAAAAAGGTATAAGACTTTCAGGCGCACTAAGCCAGGCTACTCGTAATCCTCGTAGGTGACTACGATGCTGGTAATCTGGACTCTGTTGCCGCCGTTCGGCCTTGTGCCGTTCTGCAGTTCCACTGATGTGGCGGATCCTGACCAGGAACCGGAACGAGGAGGATTATAAGTCGTATTGTCCGCGTAACCTGTGCCGGTCATCATTCCTGCGTAATAATAGGTTGTGTTGCCGGAACGGCGGTAATTGATGGTAATTCCGGTAATCGTCCGGTCTCCTGCGGTTATGATAATCCTGGAGTTGTCGCCTATCGTAATGTAACCGTTAGAACGACCGTAAATATTCGTAAAGCGTATGGAAACATTTCCGCTGGTGATAGTCCTGTCTCCGGTATTGGATACAGTACTGGAGGTCGTATTGACCGTCACGGTCCTGGGGACCATGGTCCTGACGCGTCCGCTGGCGCTGTTCGGTATATAGAGATTGGGATTGTCCGTCAGGTTGGTCGTATTCAGGTCAATGCTGTAATCCCCGCTGGTATTGTCCTCTGCGACAGCGAAGGTCAGCGAGATGAAACGCCTGTCGGGATTGTCGACGGCATTGGTGCCGGAAGCAATCAGTGAGGGGTTGCCGACGATGACAAGATAGGTGTTTTCGCCAGCGGTACCCTGGATCTCTTCATCGACGGGACGGCCCTGGGCGTTAAGTTTCGGCTCAATGCCGTCCAGGACTATCTTGAAGGCGTAAGGGAGCACTCGGTAGCTGTTGGAGAAGCAGTTGTCGCTGAGGCTGGGGTCCCACCAGTAGGTCGAGTTGTACATACCTGTAGCGGGCTGCTTGTCCAGGGTGCAGCTGAAGGTGATGTCAGTGCCGCTCTGGCCGAAGCTCAGGTCGGAGAACGATCTCTGGTAGTAGTTCTCGAAGTCGTCCTGGGCGTTGGCGTCGTCCTTGAAATAGTCATTCCGGACGTAAACGGTACAGGCATTGTTTGTCTTCGTCGTCTTGAAGGTGCAGTCTATATAGACCCATTTCACGCCGTTGATTGTTTCGACGTGGGATGTACGCAGGGCCTCATAGGTCTCCCAGGTCAGTTCTTTGATGAAGTAGTAGGCCGGTTCGCTGGCATTGGGGACTATGCTCGCTCCGGAAGTGACGGGGAGGACGTCTCCGTCAGGGGTAAGGCTGTGTGCCGCCGGTTCGATCTTGAACTGCAGGGGGAAGATGGAACGTGAAAGGTCGTCAGGTACGCGGATGCGCACGACTTCCCTCTGGTTGGATTCGGCCATTACATACTTGTTCCGACAGACGACCTGAAGAGTACGTCGGGGGGAGAGCTTAATAATCACGTCGCGGAAGATCGGCTTGTTGTCGAAGGTTCCGGTGACGCGGATCGTCTGGACTCGCGACTGGGTGAAATAGCCGTCAGAGTCCATAAGGCCGTCCGTCTGCGTACCGATGGTCTGGTAGACGATCTTGCCCCATTTATGGACATTCGGATCGGCTATCTGGGCGGCCGTGGCCTGGACCCATTCGTGCCCGGAACGGACGTACTGGATCACGGTTCTCTGTGCGGCGGAAGCGACAGTATCGATATAGACCTTGTACTTGCCGTTGTCTATCAGGAAGGCGTTCTCCAGGTTGGGGGTGCTTTCCGGCTGCAAGGTGAAGGCACCGGAGCTCTCGTCCTTATAACCTATCTGGAGGCTGACAAGGTCAAGCCGCTCCTTGTTGGCGAAATCGTAGTTGGTGTCGTTCGTCGCTATGTAGCGGAACATCACTTCGTAGGTTCCCGGACGGACATACATCATTTCCGTGTAGGAAGTACCGATGGAGGAGACACCGTTGGAGATTTCCGTGACGTGCTGCTTGTTGATATCGCCGTAAACCGTCGCCGAAGAGGCTCCCGCCGCGGCGTCCAGCGAGCTTTCGCCGGAGCCTGCTTCGATGTTGAGGAGCTTGATCGTATAGGTGTTGTTCCTCATTATGGGGATATATTCTCCGCTTTCGTTCACGATATCGAGAGCGTAGTATTTGAAAAGGTCATTTCCCTGGCCGTCAACCTCGCCGTCCTTATGGGCATAGATGATGATACGGGTGGCCGGCTGTCCGCGCTTGGGAAGCTCCCTCTCATACATATACAGGGCCGTTCCCGCAGTCCAGGGGGTCATCTCCGCGAAGGTCGGGACATTGGGGTCCTTGTTGGGGTCGTTCGGGTCGGGATAGGTGCCGAAAACGAGGTTAGCGGGGGTGTGTGCCTCATAGAAATAAGGTTCGTCGGCAAGGGCGACGGGCTTTTCCGTGGTCGCGACCAGAGGATAGTCCTGGAAATTGATGAAGAAGCTTTCCATATAGGTCTTCACGTTCGGGACTGCATCCGGGTTCGGGACATATACGCCGACGGAGTCGGTGATGACGGGATTCATCAGGATCGGCGCGATGGGGCCTTCCGCGGGGGCATAGGCGAGGGCGAACTTCTGGATGGTCACGTCCTTTACGCCCTGATCGTTGGTAGCGAGGTTCTCAAGGTAGATGCGGGCGAAGTTCCTGACCAGCACGATAGGGTCGGGGAACTGTGCGAGGGTTTCCGCGGTGGGCATAAAATCGCCGGTAACGGGGTCTGTGGCATAGACTTCGGTGCCGAACTCATCCACTGTAGTCTGGGCTTTGATACCCTTGGGGAGGAGCACTTTCTGCCAGTATCCGTCGTTGTGGGTGTCGGTGATCTGCGAGCGTATCTTGGACATCACGATCTCTTCCAGGTCCTGGGCGCTGATACCGGTGATGGGCGGGGCGCTCTTGAACTTCTCGGGGCAGTTGCCTATGAAATGCACCCTCAGGCGGCTCTCGCTCATAGTGAGGGAAACGGTGAGCTCGTATTTGGTCGCCGCAGTGCCGTCGTAATTGACCTCGGTAGTGTTTTCGATAGTGGCGGGGACCCACTCGTTGAAAAAGCCGCTGGCGCTGAATACGGCGACATAGATGTTGTCGAGATCCGGGTCGTCATCGATGTCGGCCTTGGTCTTGACGCTTGTAGGGGCGACAATGCTGAATTTCAGCTTTACCTTTCCCGCGGACTCTGCAGTATTGTCCGTGGGAATCGCGGGAATGATCTCCTTCTCGGCGCAGGCTGCGGCAAGAAGAAGTATTCCGGCAAGGGCGATATAGCGTAGATATTTCATCATTTGGCAGTTACTGAGCTACGGGGCTGGTCTCCCCAGGTGAATGTGGCTTTATTGCTGTCTGCAAGGCGGTCGTTGGTGCTGGAACCCCAGTACCAGTCGTCATATACGCAGCGGACGTAACGCTGGGTGGCGTCGTTTTCGGGATCGTTGATGGCCGTGTAAGTCGGAGTTCTGCCCTGCTGGACCGTCATATAGCCGCTGTTGCAGAAATAATCAGTCGTGCCGGAGGAACTTCCGAGCAGCAGTTCGATCTTGTTGTCGGAGTTCAGCTTTGCGATATATTCAATCTCCGCCTTGGTCGGCAGGCGCCATCTTCCGGCCGGATAGCCGTCCTCCTGGTAGGAGGCGCAACGGCGCTGGGCATCGGAAAACCTCATCGGCTGAGTGGCGCCGTGGGACGAAGCGATACGTATTTTAGGAGCGATGAAATTGTTGTATGCGGCATCGGTGCTGGCGGGATAATAGTAAGTGATCTGCCGGGGAGAAGTCCCGTACCAGGCCGTCTTGGACTGGCTCCAGCTCTGTCCGAGATTGTCCGGGGTGGTGTCGCGCGGATCTCCGAGCATATAGGAGGCTATGGAACCCGTAGTCGGGAGCACGGATGTCTCGATGACATACATACTTGTGGCTTTGTTGTTACTGTTCTCCAAGCCCGCAGGAGAGGTGCCGAGATAGTATGTCCATCCGCCGCTTCCCGCAGTACGCCGGGTACTCGAAGTCCAGGAACCGTCGGTATTGGGGACTGTCTGCTGGTTCCACCAGCTGCCGGTAGTAGTCTGGTTGGCTCCGGCATTCTGGGAGCCGTTCACAAAGACATAGCGGTAGTCGGTTCCGGCGCTGTTGGGCTCCGGCTTGATGACGATGGCAGGGCGCTGCTCTATGATCACATCCTCGTAGTACTTGTTCTCATTGCCTTCGGAGTCGGTGACGTGACGTATGCGGAAACGTAGTGTCCAAGGGGCTACATCGTAGCTTGTGCTCGACATATCACGGTTGAGCCTGTGGGTCACCACGACGGCGTTACGTCCGTCCGGAACCACATACCAGCCATAGTCGGTCGCGGAACTCGAAGGTGCGGTCCCGGCGGTAAAGTTGGTGGAAACGCTCTGGACGGTGGACTGGGAATAGTCCGGATGTGCCGCTCTCATTGAGTTGGTGCCCGAAAGCAGGGAACTCGTGAACGGATTGTAGATCTTGGGATTCTCACCGACGTAATTGGCCTCGTTTTCGGTGTCGTCGGCGGTGAAGATTCCGCTGCCTCTCAGGCTGAAACCGATGACCTCCACATTGTGGGAGGAGGTGATGGGGATCGAGACCTCGTCGGTGTTGTACATTATGTACTCCTTGATCGGGACAGTCAGGTAGCGGGAAGCGATGACGCTGGCAGGGATGACGGAGATGTCTCCGGTCTCCAGCTCGGTGACGTCCCTTTCGCCGGACCAGTCGGCAACGGCGTATGTGACCGTGATGGGCGGCGGAACGGGCTCCTCGCCGCCGAGGGCCTGAACGTCGATTGAAATCTTATACCAGTTGTTCCTGTCCAGGGATGTCCCTGAGAAAGGAATCTTGTAGTAGTAATATTTGGTGCGCTTGCCGTTGTTCCAGGGAATAATGAGCTTGAGGTAGGGCTCGTTGGAGGCTCCCGCATCCCAGCTGGAAGGATAGGCATAGAAGGGGATGTCCTGGTCCTGGACCACGTCGTGATCGTCCTTTACGGCAGTGATATAGACCGGCTCCGTAGTGGTCACGCCCTGGCGGGTGCGGCTGACCGTCCTTCCGCTGTCGATAAGGCTGAGGGCCTTGTATTCATAGAGAAGGTGAGTGTTGTCACTCAAGTCATTGGTGTAGTTGACGGGCTTCTCCCCGATTGCGAGAAGGGGAAGACGGGTGGGGATGCCGCCGAGATTGGCCTGGCGCATTGCATAGACCATATAGACGGTCATACCTGTGGTGATAGGCTCCCAGACATTGTCGGTGCTGCCTTCGGAGGTGGCGCTGTCGGCGACGGTAAGTTCAAAACTGACCTTGACGGCAATGCGCTCCAACCCTACGTCTCCGCTTGCCGGAGTGACGGAGGTGACGGAATTCAGATGGAGTTCCTGCAGGCCTGTCATTACGAATTCGGAGAGGTTTCCCTGTGACCAGCGGGCCAATGGAAGAAGCAGGTCGTCAATGTCTTCCCTTGTCGAGCAGCCTTCGTATGAACCGTGGAAGTTGGCTACGACAAGGACATAGCAGGATGCCGGGGGAGTGTTGCTTCCGAAGATGCGGATGACCTCCTGAGGGGTGGTGGATATGGTTACGCGGCCGTTATAGACGGGCGCGGCAATCTTGCGCTTGCGTATGGGAGCGGAAGGCGTATCGTCGGTGAAGAAGAATACGTCTACGGTAGAACCATAATAGTTTTCATTGCGTTCGTCCTCTCCGTGGGGAGGATTCGGAGTCTTCGTCTCCAGGGAAAGCTTTTTCGTCCTGAGGTTCAGTACGATGCCTTCTTCAGAGGGGACGTTCTCATCGCGGAGTGCATCCTCCCTGCTCTCCTTGACGCAGGAGAGCGGGAGGAGCGCCGCGAAACACAACAATACAATATATAATTTAGCTTTCATATTCGCTTATGGATTACGTACCAGGCGGAAATCTTTCCGGTTGAATTCGGAATTGGCATCGTGCCATTCGTTCCCGAAATAAACCGACACATTGAAGTGGGCGGTCTGCGGAGAGATGGGCGCCGCTACTTCCGGATTCGCCCTGATGTTGAACTCTATATATCCTCTCTTGTGAGGGTCCGGTTCGTCGAACATCTCCCGCGTGATGTCTCCGGAGTTCGGCTCGATTACGAAATACTGGGCCGCGTCCATAGGGAAAATGGATATCTGCCAGCGTCCCTGGTACGGGGAGGCGATGTAGAACGAGCCCTTGAGGACCTCCTGGGAGTTGTTCATCGTCAGTTTACGGTCGACGTCCTTGGAAACGGTGGTCCCGTCTTCGTGGAAGAGCCAGAGTACGCCGTCGTAAGGGGCGTCGGGGTTGGCCGCCACCGAAGTGTTCTCGAAGCTCCATACATACTCCGTATAGTACCAGTCCAGAACCTGGATGTCCAGGTCTATGGAACTGTCCTTGAACTGGAGGATGAAGGTATATTTCTTCCCGGCTTCCAGACCGGTCTCGGTGAGAAGGCGGCCGCCTACCCTGACCTTGTTCAGAGGTATGGCCACGTCATAGGTGCTCGAGGGATCGTCCGGCATATAGTACGAGACTATCAGCTTGGCCGCGGCGATTTCTCCGGGGAGCTGGGGCCACATCAGCTTGAAATCGTCGCCCCAGAGGTAGAAACTGTCATTGGGGGCCATAGTCGTGGTCGATATGGCGGGAATGATGTTGCTCGCCGTACTGCCTGAGTATGAGACGCTTCCGTCGGTGAAATCAATCGATGCGGACTTGGTGTTATAGATGAAGGCAGAGGATACTCCGGTCACAACGAAGGTGCTGGTGGAGGCGTTCTGCACTTGTATCTTAAGGGCCGAGAAGAGGTGCTTGTATTGAAGCGGGACAGGGGCGTTCCCGGCCTGGGCGGCCTCGACGCTCTTGCTCTCGGAATAGAGGAAGTCGTACTGGGCGCTGCCGGGGTCCATTGTCGCCGCCGGAAGGGTCAGCACCCGTGTGCTTTCATCGAAGCTCGTGGTGCCGAAAACGCCCTGGGTCGTAAGGGAGGAAGAGCCGTCGGCGGTCATCCAGCCGAAGAAGGTGTGCGTGCCGGTACGTGTCCAGCGGTAGCTGTTGCCGCTATCATAGGTCCACGCTCCCTCGCGGTCCGGATAGGATATGACGTCGGAGAAGTACTTGAATTCGTCGCTGGTGGTATAAGTGGCCTCGGGGCTGCCGTCCACCTTGATGGTCCCTTCGAAGTCCGACAGATAGTCGTATATGGTCGTCTTGGTGCCGACGTGGTCCATTGCGTCGGTCCCGTCGAGCAGAGCCTTGCTTGCCTCCTTTGCTCCGGCCATTATGCGGATGGGCGTGTCCGTAAAGGCGGACACGGTGCCTGAAGGCTCTTTCCCGCAGGAGGAGAGGGCGGCGAGGGCAAGTGACAGATATATTGCGTATCTTCTCATCATTGTTTATTATCTTGGCGCTCCGGTGGGGTATCACCCCCGCCGGAGTGAATATGCTAGAGACCGAGGTCTACGACGGTCGTTACGTAGTCGTTCTCCCACTGTACGAGTGAAGGATCGAAGGTGATGGGCTTCAGCTCGCGCTCGCCTGCAGGGCAGATGTTCAGTGTGTAGGAAACGCTGTGGTTCATCTTCCAGGAAGGGATGTCGGGGGAAATGAGGTCTACGCTGACCGGGATGTTGGGCTCATTGAGGAAGGGCTGCCCGTTGCGGGTGGTCTTGACAGAGAAGATCAGGTTGGCTTTCTGTCCGCCGGTGGCAAGAGGCTGAGGCACTACGAAGGTCTCTCCGACGATGTCGATGGCCTTGAGGGCGGTCATCTGCTGGGGAATTGCCAGGTAGTTGGCCGGGGTGTTGACAGCGCTGCCGGGAGTCCAGACCTCGTTGGCCGGTTTTTCCCAGGTGATAATACCTTCGGTCGGGGTGGCAGCGAGGTTGAGCACTGCGCTTCCGCTCGTCTTGATGCCTGAGAGGGTGAGGCTGTTGAGGGTCACGTCCCAGTCATAGACAGTTCCGTCAGGATCCTCTTTGTGGGAGTAGGCGAGAACGACCTTCACCTTGATCTTTGAAAGAGCGTGGCGGAAGATCGTAGGCACGCCGGCGCTGGCATTGAGCTGCTGGCTCACCAGACCGGAGTTGTCGGAAAAGCCCGCCGCCTTGTCGGCGTAGAGGATGTCCTGCTGGCTGTTCCAGACATTGACGTCCGTGAAAGTGAGCTTGTCGGGCTCGACTTTCAGCCCGCTGAGACCTGCAGGATAGAAGCTGATGAAGTCCACGGTGGCGTTTTTCGGCCAGTAATAGGTCGTGGAAGGCTTCCACTGCTTGTCCTCCGTGTCATAAGAGACGGTCTCGTTGTCCATAAAGTACTCGCCGATCGTGCCGACGGACCAGGCATAGACTCCGAAAGACTCGCTCTGAGGGAACTCGGTACCGGTAATACCAGCCTTGGACAGCAGGGATGCCGTCTGGAAGCTGATGCTGCCATTGTTGCCGACCTCACTCTTGACACAGGCTGCGGCTGCAACTGCGACTGCGAGAATGATTAAAAAACGTTTCATTAATTATGTGGGTTAGATGTTGATGGTTGCGTCAACAGTGATATCTTCCCAACCGGAAACCGCCGGATCGAAGTAGACGATGGTCGGATCGAGATCCTCGATGCCGTCGCCGTCATTGTCAACTCCGGTACCCGTAGCCTTGCTGGGGGCAAGGATGAAGGTGTAGATGATATTCTTGTTCATCCCCCATTTGGTGAGGGTGCCGCCGGAGATGTTGGTGCTGACGGGAACCGCGGTCTCTGTGAGGACGAGCTTCTCGCCGTTGCCGTCATTGATGTCCCGGTAGGTCTTGATGGTCAGGTTCATATTGAGGAGCTGGCCTTCGGTGAGATCCTGGGGAAGGACGAGGACACCTGCGTTCAGGTCGGTGATGCCGGTGGTCAGGACGCCGCCGATGGCGCTGACGTCAAGGCTGATGTCAGTCTTGTCGGCAGGATTGGTGCTGTGGACCCAGATGTTGTCGGCGGGTTTGTCCCAGCTCTTGCCGTCAGCGTTGAGGCTGAGGTCGAGGCTGCCCTTGGTGAATACGTTGCCGACGCCGATGCTGTTGACAGTAACCTCCCAGCGGGTCTTGGTGTTCGTGTCAGGATCGGTCTTCTCGAGGTAAGCGGCGCGGATGCGGAAGCTTACGCGCGCGAGCGCGTGGTGGAATAAGGTAGGGACGCCATTGTAGTAATAGGTGGTGACGTTGTTGCTCATTCCGGGAGCCTTGTCGGCGTACATTACGTCCACATCGGGGTGCGCGGCCACATCCCAGTCAGCGTAGGCGATGCTGTTCTCGCTGATCGCGGGTGCGGGAGCGGCGGAGCCGTCGGCCGTATAAGGAGCGTAGCAGATGAAGTCGATGCTACCGGTCTTGGGCCAGTAGTAGGTCGAGCCTTCCGGCTTCCAGACGTTCTGCGCGCTGTTGTAGGAGACCTTCTGGTTGGTCATAAAAGTAGTATTGTCGGCAGCGCTGACGCCTTTGTACCAGGCATAGGCACCGAAGGGGACAGAGAGATAGTTGTCCTTATAGTCGGCGGGGTCGGCCTTGGTCTGGGCGCTGTAACGGGCGATCTGGAAGGAAATCTCAGGGCCGTTTCCGCTTTCCTGTTTTGAGCAGGCGGCAAGGCTGAGCAGCGCCGCGGCTGCGAAGAAGATGATCTTTTTCATATTAGAGCTGGATAGTTGCGCTTGCATCTACATTCTCCCACTCGGCCACTGCCGGGTCGAAGGTGATGATGACGTCGTTAGGATCGTCGTAATGAGGGTTGTTCTGGTCGGCGGCAGTGGGCTTGAACTTGATCGTGTAGACGATGTTCTGATTCATCTCCCAGGCCTTGCAGGAAGAAATCGAACTGATGTCGATGACCTTGTCGAAGGGCTCGTTGATGACCTTGCCGTTGGAGAGGGTGGTCTTGATGTGGGCTACGATATGGATGGACTGGACGGTCTTCGTGGGATCGGCCGGGTCGGAAGCCTCGAGAATCTGAGGGATCACGAAGCCTGCAGCGGGATTGAGATCCTGGGCAGTGGTGGTGAGGACGATTCCGCTGGCGCTGGTGCTGGGGATGAGTTCCTGCTCGGCGGTGGCGCCGGAGAGGTTGGTCCAGACATTGAAGTTCTCGCTGCCCACGGTGGTCTGGGGCTTGTCCCAGTTGATGCCGTTGGCGTTGAGGTTGAGGGTGCAGTCGCCGGTGTTCTTGAAGCCGCCGATCTTGAAGCTGTTAAGGGTGACTTCCCACTCGGTGTGGCTGCCGTTGTTGGCATCGTCCCACTCGAGGAAGTTGGCTACGACCTTGAAGCTGAGCTTGGCAAGGGCGTGGTGGAACACGGTCGGAACGCCGTTGAAGCCTGAATCGGCGGTGTCACTGTCGGTTACCTCGTTGACATTGGCAGAACAGGTGGCGCGGTCGGCGTACATAATGTCATCGTTTCCTGCGGTAAGGCCGGTGTAGCTGATGCTGTTCTTTGTCACCACAGGGACGGTACCGGCGGTGTTGCTGGTCCCGGCGAAAGGTGAATAGGAAATGAAGGAGATGCTGCCGGTCTTGGGCCAGTAGAAGGTGTGGTCTACGGTCTTCCAGACGCTGGAAGCGAAACCTACCTGCTCGTTGACCATAAAGTCGTCGGTGTTGTTGAACCAGGCGTAGGTACCGAAAGGAACGGTAGTGTCGTACTTCTCGCCGCTGGCCTTGGTCTGGACGCTGTTCTTGGCAATCTGGAAAGTGATTTCCCGACCGTTCTGGGCAGTCTCGCTCTTGGTGCAGGCGATAGCCGCGATGGCGGCAGCCGCGATGATGATATACTTTTTCATAATTTAGTTGTTCGGATAAATGTACTCAGGATTAGTAACTTCCTCCCACTCAGCAACGGCCGGGTCGAAGGTGACCGTCTTGTTCGGCTTCACGGTGAGGGTGTAGACATACTTGTAATTCATATTCCAGGCGCTGACGGCGTTGTTGAAGGCGTCGACGGGAATGGCGTCCGCACCGGTCAGGTCCACGGTGTAGTGGATGCCCTCGACATTATTATAGTACTCGGTGAGGGTGAACTTGACGGCGAACTTCGCAGCAGTTCCGGTCGCGGTGACATCCTGAGGCAGGACGGTGATGGCGTCGAGGAGGATGTTGGGATTAGAAACGTTCGGGGCGACGGTGGTGATCGTCTTGGCGGAGCCGATGTTGGCGGCAGGGGCAGCCTCTTCAGCGTTGGCTACGCCGCTCTTCGGGGTCCAGCCGACGGTGGCAGCGGTATAAGGCCAGGCCTGGCCGGTGGCGGCGGGATCAGTGAAGTTGACGGTCAGGGAACCCTGGTTGGCATAGATGAGGGAGGCCTCGTCGATTACCAGGTCCCATTTGTACTTGTCGGCGTCGGTCTTGCCGGCGAGCTCGGAAGCGTCGAAGCGAACCTGGACGGTAACCTTGGAAAGAATGTGGTGGAAGAGGGTGGGAACGCCCTGGACATCAGTGTTTTCCGTGCCGTAGGTCAGGTCGTAGACATTGGCGTTGGCGCTGTAACGGTAGGCGGCGCTGGCAAGGAGGGCGTCATCGTCGATGGCGATGGTCTTGTCGGAATAGACAGCCTGTCCCTCGGTGACGGCGGCGCTGGGGCTGCCGGCCCAGGAGAAGAAGTTCACCCAACCGGTCTTGGGCCAGAAGTAGGTGCGGTCGGCGGACCAGTTCTTGGCCGTGGCCTGCCACTTGATGGTCTCATTCTCCATAAAGTCCTGAGCCGCTGCGGTGGCGTTCTCGTGGAACCAGGCGGAGGTGGTGAAAGTCTGGCTTTCGTCGAACTTTTCGGCCTTGGTCTGGGTGCCGAAATTGGCGACCTGGAAGCTGATGGGGACATCAGGAGTCTTGGTCTCGCTCTTTGTGCAGGCAAGGGCAGCTACTGCCGCTGCTGCAAGGATAATAATCTTTTTCATCTTGTGTATTGTTGTGTGTTTTTATTCGCTGATTTCGATGTCGCCGCTGGTAGTCTCATCCCAGGCCTCGACAGCCGGGTCGAAGAGGACATTCTTGCTGATAGGGTCGATAATTACATTATAGGTAATGATCTGGTTCATATTCCAGTCTACGATGGTGTTGACAAGAACGTTGAGTTTCTCGATTTTCTCCCTGGTCTCGACCATATACGGAGCGGAGTCGCCGTCGTAGGTGGCTTTCACTTCGTAGTTGATAGTGAAGACGTCGTCATTGCCAAGGCTGTGGGGAAGGACGGTGCGGACATCCAGGAGGCTGACAGGGTTTCCGCTGGAGGTGGTGTTCTTCTCGAGCACGAGGGTGGCGGGAGTGAGGAAGTCGATGGTCTCGGTTCCGGTCTCGGCAACCCAGCCGACCAGAGGCTTGGTGCTGTTGGCGTTGGTCCAGGCCTGGGTGGCGGCGGCGGTGCCGCTGTAGCTGTTGGAAAGGGTGAGGGTACCCTTGTTCAGAGTCACGAGATTGGAGGGTTTCGCAGTGGTGTTCAGGATGGTGACTTCCCACTTGGTATTAGGGGTCTTCTTCTCGTCGGTGGTCGCGAGCTTCACGGTGAATTTCACCTTTGAGAGCATATGGCGGAAGAGAGTGGGAACACCCTTGATCTGAGTGCCGTCGATCCGGTAGGTCTGCTGGTTCTGGGTCTGACGGTAGGCCGCGTCGGCGACGAGGATGTTGTCGGTGGCGGCGATGGTCTTGCTGGTGTAGATGAGGGAACCCTCGGCGACTGTTGTCGGAGCGGGTGTGCCGTCATAGGAATAGAAATCTACATAACCGGTCTTGGGCCAGAAGTAGTCACGTGAGGGAGCCCACTGGTTGGCAACAGGAGTGTTCCAGCTGACGGTCTCGTTCTCACGGAAGAAGCGCATCTTGTCACCGTCGCCGTTGGTGAACCAGGCGTTGGTGGTGAAGCTGCCGCCGAGCTCGTCGTTATTGGCCATATTGGCTTTGACCTGGGCGGAGTACTGTGCGACGTCGAAGGCAATCTTCACGTCGGGGGAGGAGACATTCTCGCTCTTGGTGCAGGCTGCGGTAGCTGCTACGGCAACGGCTGCGATAAGGATGAATTTTTTCATTGTTTTGTTTGTTTTATTTGTTTTCATTTTCATTCATTTGCGACCCGGGGCAGGGTCAGCCGCCCCGGACCTGTAGAGGATTAATATACGTACTCGGCTTCGCCGCCGTCAATCCAGTCTTCAGCAACTGCAGGATCGAAGAGGACCTCGTTGGTGGCAGGATCAATCTTGATGTAGTATGCGTACTTGGTGTTCATCGCCCACTCGGAGGTGTTGAAACCGGCTGCATCAGGCAGGGAAACGCTCTTGGTGATGAGCTCGACATTCGGGTTGGTCGGGTTCTGCTTGTAGGTAGTTGTGATACGGACCTTGAAGTTGAGGGTAACGCCGGTGAGGGACTGAGGAAGGACGCTCTGGTTGGCAAGGACTACATCGGCACCTGCTTTGGTGGTGGCGGTGATGGTCTTGTTGGCGGGAGAGAGGCTGCCGTCGACAGAGGTGTCGGGAACCCAGCTGCCGGTCCAGGCTACGGTCTGCTTGGCGTTAGGGTCAGAGTTGGTCAGGGAGAGGGTACCCTTGTTGCGGATGGTTCCGAGGGTGATGTTCTCAAGGGCGATCTCCCAGCTAGCGTTGGTGTCTTCGAGCTTGGTAGCGTAGGTCTTGATGACAATCTGGGCGAGAGCGTGGTGGAAGAGGGTGGGGACACCTTCAGTCACGCTGTCCATACCGTAAGTGGCGGGATTGTTGTTGGCTTTGAAACGCCAGGCCTCGTCAGCATACATAATGTTGTCTCCGGTGCCGATGGTGCGGGCTGCCCACACGAGAGAGGTCTCGGTGACGGTGGTGGGACCGACGCCGGTGTCAAAGTAGGAGACGAAGTTGATGTAGCTCTGCTCGCCTTTCGGCCAGTAGTAAGGATGGCTGGGAGCCCAGAATGAAGGATTGGTAGTGTTCTCGGCGGTGATGGTTTCGCCATCGGTGCCAAAGAAATTCTGAGTTTCGGTGATACCTTCAGCGTGCAGGAAAGCCTTGCAGGTGAAGTGATCGGTGTCGGCAAGGAGGGAAACCTCACCGGCCTTGGTCTGAGCCCTGTGGTCAGCGACCTGGAACTTGATTTCCACGTCCGGGCTGTCGACCTTTTCGCTCTTGGTGCAGGCGACGCTCGCTACGAGCGCGCAGGCTGCGATGATAAAATACTTTTTCATAATTGTTTGTATTGTTGTGTGTTTTTAAAGAGTCTGGAGTGTACCGACAACCTCAAGCCAGTCGCTGTCAACTGCAGGATCGTAGAGAACCTCGCTAGTGGAAGGCTGGATCTTGATGCGGTAGGTGTAGTGAGTGTTGAGAACCCATTCGCTGGTGCCGAAGGCGGCCAGGGTGAATTCGAGGGGAATGACTTCCTCGTGAGTCGCGCCGGAAGTGAGGTTGGTGTCGATGATTCTTACATCCGCGGTCATCTTGACGGTATTGGCGATAGTCTGGGGAAGTACGCTCTTGAGGGCGATGACAGGAGTCGCGGCTGCGGCGTTGATGGAAGTGATATTGGTCGTAGCGGCGGTGATGTCATTGCTGGACGGGCTGCTAAGGGAAGCGGTCCAGGCCTGGGTCGTGGTTGCAGTGCCGGGGTCGGCATTGGTCAGGTGAAGGGTGCCACCGACGGAGACGGTGCCGATCTTGAAGTTCTCGATGGACACGGTCCACTTGGAGTTGGCGTCGGCAGGAAGACCGGCGCTGGTGGTGGAAGCGTCTACATAGGCCTCGACGGTAATCTGGGAAAGGGCGTGGTGGAAGAGGGTGGGAACACCGACTACACCGGCGTCGTCCTTATGGTAGGTCGAGACATTCTCCTTGAAGCGCCAGGCCATATCGGCATAGAGGATGTCTGCGTCGTCGGCAAGGGTCGCGAGGTTGAAGTCCATCGTTGCGGTCCACTTGGAAGAGGTGTAGGCATAGGAGATGGTCGGAGTGGCACCGTACCAGGAGACGAAGTTCACGAAGCTCTGGGTACCCTTGGGCCAGTAGTATGTGACGGAAGGAGCCCATTTCTTGTTGCTGGAGTCCCAGCTGATGGTCTCTGTCCAGGGAGTGGCGCTTCCGAAGAAGTTCTGGAAGGAAGTTCCGTTGACAGTGCCGTCAGAGTTGAGGTCGACACCCTGGCCGTGCAGGAAAGCGCGGCTGGAGAAGCTGTCGTTGATGCGGAGGAAGGAACCGGCGGGTGCCGAAGGATCGGCGGCCTTGCTCTGAGCCTTGTAGTTTGCAAGCTCGAAGGTCACAGGGATGAGCTGGTCAGCCTCGGGGGCTTTTTCACTCTTGGTGCAGGCGGCGCTTGCTACAAGCGCGGCGGCTGCGATGATCAGATACTTTTTCATAGTCTTTTATTTATTTGTTTGTTTGTTTTTGTTTATTCTTCAATACTTATTGTCTGGGCAGGCATCGTAGTCCACGATGTGCTGTAAGGGTCTATTTCAATTATCTCGGCTTCCGGATTGAAGGTCAGCTTGTAGGTGATCATCTTGTTCATATCCCAGCTTGCGTTTGTGCCGATAAAGGAT